>Ga0207667_10001536_pt1 | contig 29031 bp, 23 predicted proteins | sample KBSCornC52_FD_184301 | JGI IMG/M metagenome (GOLD analysis project Ga0207667, IMG submission 184301) | Corn rhizosphere microbial communities from Kellogg Biological Station, Michigan, USA - KBS Corn C5-2 (SPAdes) (version 2) | ecosystem: Host-associated > Plants > Roots > Rhizosphere > Soil ...
GCGATAGTCTCGCGGTCATAGATGTAATTGCGGGCGCCGGCAGCGGTGGCAGCGTGGACGAACGCGCGGCAGAGCACGACGATCCTGTGTGCGCGCTCGTTCTCATGCGCTTCGAGCACGACCACCGCGGGTTCAAAGCGGGCCAGGAGCCGTTCGAAGCGCGCTACCAACCGGGCCTTTCGTCCTTCCTTGCCGCTCGCTATGCCCCATTCGGTCAGGGCACCGATACCGTCGAAAAAGGCCCAACCGAAACCGCTCGATGTCGGATGCACAGCGAGCACCGAGCCCAGAGACGAAAGTGTTTTCATACGCAATGATTAGGGAAGCCTGTCGGGGATACCTTTTATAAGGGAGAGCTTCTTCAGCGTCGCGAGATCGGAACGGCGGGAAAGCCGGCCGTGCAGCGCGAGCGCACGAACGGACAGCTCCTCACCGATCGTGTTGTAAAGCGCTGGGAAGATCGCCGCCCCACGAATGGCGAAGAGGATTTCACTCGCAATCACGACATCCGCCGGCGGTACGCGCAGGCCAAGCTCGTAGCGGCTGAGGGCATTCTTGGATATGCCGAGCAACTCGCTCACCTCGCATTGTGAAAGTGCCGCCTGCAGGCGGTACTTTCTCAAATAGTTTTTGGTGGGTTTGCGAGACATGGGCGTGTGCGCGCCTCGCTATGATTCCAAAATAACATGTACCGCCATAGGCGGAAGATTTCTCCGTGTGGATGACGCGCGTTGTGAACAGCGAGTTTGTCGCAAAGCCAATTCGCAAAATGTGGATCGAGATGCAGTACGGGCGATGTCAGTTGTTCACGCAGCTTTCTTTCAACTGAACCGGCGCCTTACGAAAAGCTGGAAAGCTACCTGTGGCCGGATGCCTCGGAATGTCCCCGTTGCGGCCTTGTGAACGATGCCAGCCGCATCCCGGCCAATCCCGAGAAGAAGGTCGGCCACGGCCTATACCGCTGCAACGCGAAGGAATAACCACGCCCGCGGCGCTTGGTAGTGTCCTAATTTGACGGCGGTCTGCGCGTCCGGTTTTGCCACACGTTCACGGCGACCAGGGCCAAGAAGATAACGCCAATGCCAGCGCAGACCCCTCCGTAGATCAACCCCTCGTAATTCAGGTTCCATATAAAGACGCAGAGCCCAAAAGACACAAAGAAGAAGCCAAGGAGCGTGCCACCGACTAGGCTCCAATTTCGAACAATCCAGTGACAGTTCACTTTGCGCTCGCCTCCGCCGCTATGGCCGCCTGAACGTCTTTGCGCGGGCCGTCGATCTGTGACGTGTGCCCGTCTGCAAGCTCATATGTCAAATTAGGACACTGCCCAGCGCTTGAAATTGTCTTGCAAACCACCCTTGGGGGTCTGTTTGCCATGTACACAATCTCCAAAGAAATTTTACGCGATTACGGTGTGAGCCCGTAGCGTCGCGCGAGCGCTTCGATCTTTGTCCGTTCTGTTGCCGGTACGACATACACGCCGCCGCTGCGGTGGGTCGCAATTCCGAGCCGCACGCGCAGCATGTAGCCCACCCATTTGTGCGTCATGGGATGACCGTAGGCAGCCTCATGGGCGTCATTGAACCGATCCGTGATCGCCCCGAGGAGCACATGGCGTTTATCGGAGGCGGCAAAGGATGCCATGAGGGCAGCCACAACGCCGGCTTCCGGCTTCGCCCGGCGATCTGCGATGGTGCGTTCGTTTTCGGTAATGAGCCAGGCCTGGATCTCGGCGCGCAGGCGCGGATCATCCACCATGCTAAGCAGCGAAAGTGCCGTCTGGTTCAGGCGCGGCTCGATATCTTTCACGATGGCGGTTTCGTCGGTCTTGATCTTCGCGAACTCGCAGAAGCGGAAGTGAAGAAGCCGGTTGCGCAGCTCCAGTGCCTCCGCCTTGAGTGCGGCCGGTAGCTGAATGGGAATGTCGGCCCGGAGCGGCCGCATCCCGGTCTCCTCGGTCAGGAACCGGCTTTCGAGCGCAGCGTCTTTGAAAGACTCCCGCATGGCGATGATCTTGGGCCCGAAGACCTTGAAGGCCGCCGGATTGAACTCCTTGTGCTTGTTCACCACGGTCCGAAGTACAGGCATGCCTTGCACCGTGCCGTTGTTGAGAATCTTGACCAGATCGGCGCGGGTGTCGCTTGCCGGAAGATCCGCTTCGTCCAGCACGAGCGTGCCGCCGAAGGCGTTGAGCGTGTGGAAGATCGGTGACGTCGTCGACGCGCCGGACGCAAAGAAGGGGCGGTAGCAGATGGACCCGATGGCAAGAAGGGCGCGGGTTTTGCCGGTGCCGTAGTCCCCGCGTAAACGCAGGTAGGGCAGTTCGCCGAAGGCGTCATGCACCCAGGTCATAAGCGCGTAGTGCGTAGCGATCTCTTCGAACAGCGGCGATAGGTCCACGTAGCGATGCAGGAAATCACGGATATCCGCGAGCAATTCCTCCTTGAATCCGTACTCGACCGGTCGCGACGGTAACAACACGCAGTCATTGGCGATGAGATTGTTCTTTGCGGAGTAGGGGACAAGCGTGTCGCCGGTCTCGATGCGGACAGACTGCTCGATGTTCCAGAGTCCACCGAAGCGCGAGACCGTGAGCGCCGTTCTGCGTTGGTTGGGATCGTAAACCAGTTCGATGAGGGTTCCGTCCTGGCATACCCGCGCAACTGTGGGAATAGTTGTGCGCTCCTCACCAAGATTAGAGTCGGGTTCGGGGCGTTCCATCGCCAAACCATATAGTGCGGCCAACATTGCAATAGGCTGCAGAAGTCTCCGATTGGCAAAGACAGGACTTCAGGACTTCGGGGATGTGACGCACGAAGCCACGCCGAACAGCCGCCCCAAAAGGACGGCTCCGGCTTTTCAATCTGTCTCGCTTCGCCTGCACTGCTCTTTGGATGTGTAAGTCCCGCACCGCAACTACGCTTCGACAGCGGTTGCCTACGGGTTGCCCAAAAAGCGAGAGAGATTGCTTGCTGCTGATGGTTGGTGAGTACGGTTGGTCGTTGCTATTGTTCTGATAATTGCGAGTGTTTTCGCGCTATTTCGCTTATCTGCTGACTATTTCCGAGCGCCGCCTCATCTTGGCTTGTCAGGTTCGATTCCCGGCGGCCCGACCATTTCGTGCTGTATTTAGGCCGCTTTCCAAGTCGCTCGCCAGCGGTTGCCCACGGGCTGCCCAGAATCGGCTCCAGGCCTCGTCTGGGGATCGAGCAAGTCTATCGCCGTGCGCAGCGCCGAAGGCGCGACATGCGAGTATCGCATGGTCGTCATGATCGTGGTATGGCCGAGAAGCGCCTGCACCGCATGGAGCGGCACGCCCTTGATCGCGAGTTCCGACGCAAAGGTGTGGCGCAGCACATGCCATGTGATCCTGCGTATTCCGGCAGCAGCGCACGCCTCGGTTAGACTTTTGCTTATGCTGTCAGCGTTGAAGGGCCGACCTTCTTCATTCGTGAACACATATCCGGTTGGCATTCTGCGCTGAGCGAGCGTCTCATATACCTGGCGGTCGAGTGGAATGTGCCGCTCCCGATTGCTCTTCGGTGTATCGAGCGCCCTTCGGCGATCGCAGCGGGAATGCCGGACCAGGAGATTTCCGCTCCGCCAGTCGATGGATTCCCACTGCAGTCCTTTCAACTCGCCCTGCCGCATTCCCGTTCGAAGAGCCGTCAGGATCAGCTCGTGCGTCGCCCCGGTTGTGCCTGCGAGAAGCGACGCCGCTTCTTCGGCAGTCAAGTAGTCCGTGTGGGGTGGCGGGCATTTCAGCCGCTTTATTTTCGGCAGCGTGGTGTCAAGACGCAGCCACTCGCTTGCGGTCGTGAGGCAAGTGTTGAGGATGCTCAGGCGATTGTTGATCGTCTTCCGGCTCACACCCTCCTTAACCAGCTTCGCTTTGTATTGCTCCACATGACCCGAAGTGATCTGCGCGACCCGAAGGTTGCCGAAGAACGGAACTAGCGAGCGGGCGATGATGTATTTCCGGTTCACTTGCTCCGAATATTTGTTGTTCGGTACGACATATTCGTCGAACCAGCGCCATGCGAACTCCCGGAACTTGGGCGTTTCTGTTCGTTCGGCTAAGCCGTCGATAGGCTCGCCGCGCGCCAACCGCTGTCGCAGCACCGCTTCATAGGCTTTTGCACCTATCCTTGTGTTTTCCGGGCTGCGTCTGCGGTGGCGTGTGTGGTTGAACCAAAAGTCCACCCACCACGACTTTTTGATCAGTCGTACAGCCATATAGGATTGTTATTTGCCAAACGGACCGACCCGCTGCCGCGCCAGATAAGACGCGAGATCGTCCTTCGCGAAGCGAAGGCTGCCTCCCACCTTGATGAACGGAATGCGGCGCGCTTGCTGCAAACGCCGCACCCCCGACACCGAGATCGTCAAGAACTCGGCCGCCTGTGCGATCGTGAACAGCGCGATTTCGCGGTGAGGTTCGTTCGGCTGCTTGTCAAAAGGCAGTGCAGCATCGGCGTAGCCGACTGGCTCTCTCAGCTTAGCATTCGGACGGGCGTCTTCATATCGATCGGTGCGTGCTCCGTTGCGCATGGCTACAGGATCGCGCGCATTTCGTAAGCGCCATAGGCGGCAGTTCTCTCCGCGCGGCGATTGTGTGGCTCAGCCCTTCGGGTACGTCCCTCAAGTCCTGAAGTCCTCTGTGCGAGCCGTTGGCGATATCTGCCGCCTGTTTGCGATCCGCCGATAGCTGGATCATCTGTGCAAATGAAATCCAACTCCGGCAGCGTGTCGTATTTCGCCATCACCAACGCACGCGGACGGCGCCAGCCTTTTGGAATCAAGCAGCCGGACCGGCTGTCGCACATGTACGTCATCGGAAAGACCGGCGTGGGGAAGTCCACACTCCTCGAGACCCTCGCACGCCAAGACCTGGAAGCAGGGCGCGGCTTCGCGCTCCTGGATCCTCATGGCGACCTCGTGGACAGAATCGCCCATGCGGCCGGCGAAGGCCAAGGCCGTGTCGTCTATCTGAATGCGCCAGATGGGGCGTGTCCGTATGGGTACAATCCTCTGCGGCGCGTGCGGGACGACCGCATACCGCTCGCCGTTTCCGGTTTCCTCGAAACCCTCAAGAAGCTCTGGCCGGATGCCTGGGGAGTCCGCATGGAGCACGTCCTGCGCAACACACTGTACGCGCTCCTTGAACAGGACGATGCGCGCCTTCCGGATATCCTTCGTCTCTATCGGGACGAAAAGTATCGAAAGTCCATCGCTGCAAACATTCGCAACCAGACTGTCCGTCACTTCTGGCGGCACGAATTCGAGAACTACCACTTTCGTCAGAAAGCGGACGCTGTCGCGCCGATACAGAACAAGGTGGGCGCCCTGCTTGCCGATCCTACGCTCTATCGCATCCTCGTCGAGCCGGAGGTGGATATTCATCTCCGGTCGCTGATGGACGAGGGGAGGGTGCTGCTCGTTAATCTGTCGAAGGGTCAGCTTGGCGAGGATAGCGCGCACCTTCTGGGCGGCCTTCTCGTCTCCACGCTGGGTCTCGCGGCCTTCACCCGGGCCGACGATCCAAGCGAAACCCGCCGTCCGTTCTTTCTCTATCTCGACGAGTTTCAGAACTTCACGACGCTCATGCTCGCCAACATGATGAGCGAATTGCGCAAGTTCGGGGTCGGCCTCGTGCTTGCGCATCAGTACCTGCACCAATTGGAGCCGGGTGTTCGGCATGCGGTGCTCGGCAACGCTGCGACCCTCATCTCGTTCCGCGTCGGATCGGAAGACGCGCCACTGTTGGCGAAGGAGTTTCAGCCCAAGTTTGACGTCGAAGACCTGCTGAACCTGCCGAACCATGCAATCTATCTGAAGCTCATGATCGACGGCACACCGAGCGCGCCCTTCAGCGGCACAGGAATTGACGCGGGACGCCCCACACCCGCCCGGGAAATTCTACCGCCTAGCCCGGTTCTTTCGTCGCCCCGACAATGATCCCAGGCCATGTTCTTTCGAACGGCCCCGCGCTGGCGGGGCCATCCCGGTTCCGAACGCGGCAATATCCCACAAGGAGCCACACCATGAGCGCAGTGCTCAAGATGATACCGCTTTGCGAATTGCAGCGTTCCAAGATCAATGTGCGCAAAACCGGCTGCGACGCCGGCGTCGAAGAACTTGCAGCCAGTATCGAGGCGCATGGCCTTCTCGAAAACCTGATCGTGTCAAAGGCATCGCCTAAGGGCGACGAACCACGATACGACGTGGCAGCAGGCGGTCGCCGGCTTGCCGCGCTCAAGCTTCTTGCGAGGCGCAAGAAGATCGCCCGCGACCATGCCGTGCCTTGTCAACTACGGACCGGCGATGTCCTGATAGAACTGTCGCTGGCCGAGAACCTTATGCGGGCGCCCCTTCATCCCGCGGACCAGTACGACGCCTTCGCAGCTCTGAAGGCTGAGGGACTTCCCGTTGAGGACATCGCGGCCCGCTTTGGACTGTTGCCAACGGTCGTGCAGCAACGCTTGAAGCTCGCCGCGGTGTCACCCCGCCTGATTGCCGAATACCGCAAGGACGAGATGACGCTCGAACAGCTCATGGCGTTTGCGATCTCCGATGATCACGCGGCCCAGGAGTCCGTGTGGTTTGAGAACCCATACGCAGATGTCTCGGCCCATAGCATCCGCCGCCTGCTCACCCGGTCGCATGTGGACGGCCGCGACCGGCGCGCGCGGTTCATCGGTGCCAAGGCCTATGAGGCCACGGGCGGCATCGTCGTCCGCGACCTCTTCGACACCGAGAACGAAGGCTACTTCACCGACAGCCAGCTCCTCGACCGCTTGGTCGCGGAGCGTCTGGAAGCCGAAGCGGGGCCTCTCCGCCAGGAGGGCTGGGCGTGGGTCGAGATCTGGCCGGAGGCGGATTTCGAGCGGCTGAACCAGTTTGGCCGTGCCAAGGCCATCGCGGTCAGACTTTGCAAGAAAGACGAAAAGCGTCTCACCAAACTCGGCGAACGGTACGACGAGCTGATAGCCGTCCTTGAAGACGACGGCGAACAGGAGGGTTCGGACGAACTCGATCGCGTTTCCGAGGAGCTAGAGGCGCTTCAGGCTAGGACGATCGCCTGGGCCGATAACGCCAAGGCATCTTCGGGCGCTGTTGTGTTTCTGAACTCCGATGGCCGTCCCACCTTCGAACGCGGCCTGATCCGACCGGAAGATCGCAAGCCGGAACCGCGCAGGGGTAAACAAGCGGCCACAGAGTCTTCGGCCGCAACAACGGGCTATTCGGAAGCGTTGTTGGCCGATCTTTCCGCACACCGGACCGCAGCGTTGCGAGAGCTGCTCGCCACAAAGCCGGACAAGGCTCTTACAGCCCTTCTTGAGGTGCTCGTGCGGGTGGTCTTCTTTGACGCCTATCCCGAGCGTTGTCTTAAGATCGTTTCTTCGCTCACCGATCTTGGCCGCTATTCCAAGAGCGTCGGCGAAAGCAAAGCGGCCGCATCATCCTTTGAGCGGCATGCCAAATGGCAGGGACGGCTGCCTCCTGCGGAAACGCTCTGGCCTTGGCTCGAAGCGCTGAGCGAAGCGGATCGGCTGGCCCTGCTCGCACACTGCATCGCGGCCACGTTGGACTGCGTGGCGCGGCGTGGAAATGAGAGCGCTGCGGACGATGGCAACCATCTGGCCGAAGCGCTTGGGCTCGATATGGCGGACTGGTGGCAGCCAACGGAAACGAACTTCCTCGGCCAGGTCACCAAAGCCGAGATCGTTCGGGCGGTGTCCGACGGTGTTTCCCCACTGGAAGGGAGGCGCGTGGCCGATCTCAAGAAAGGCGAGATGGCCGCAAGGGCTGAAACACTGCTTGCATCGTCGCGCTGGCTCCCAAGGCCGCTGTGCTCGCCATCATTCGAGAACAGCGCTCGCGGCGAACAACAAGCGGCAGAATAATATCCTTCGCCGCAAGAACGCTCGGTGCACCTCGTGCGATAACTCGCATGAATGACTTGCACAGGCGGCTCGCTAGCAAGCCGCGCTCAAGGCCGGACATGCTGGAAATTGCACCAGCCCGACAAGACGAAACCAAGCGGTCGGGGCGCATTCGAACGAGCGACAATTGCAGCCTGCCCGAGTGGTAGGCTGCTTTTTTTATGGGAAGCCTCAATTTGCGAAACGGCTTCGTCGCTACTCTCGTCGGTCATATGAATGCTCGAGACCAGCCCGCGCGGGACTATCTCCAGGGCAGCCGTGGAATATCCTTCTTTCTGTCCGCAAAGTGGTCGATGGTTTCGCGGACGCCGTCGAGCGCCTTTCGCAGATCGTCCGTGACGACCAGAGCCGCGCGCGGAGAGTGCACGACACGCGGCGTCAGGAAGATCAGAAGTTCGGTTCGTTCGCGATTGTCGCTTTGCGATCCAAAGAGTCCGCCGATAACCGGGATGTCCTTAAAATACGGCAGACCGCTGTTCCCGCTGGTCTCGGTGCGCCGCATCATGCCGCCGAGCGCCACGGTGTTGCCGTCGCTGATCGCGACCGTCGCCTGCACCTTGCGTTGCTGGATGGTCGGCGAATCGATATTCGAGGTCGTGGTCGGAACGACATCGCTGACTTCCTGGGCGATCGTCAGGTACACCATGCCGCTGCTGCCGATTCGCGGCGTGACCGACAACAGCACGCCTGTGTCGCGCTGCTGGACGGTTGCGATCACGGGCGCGCTGGCGCCTTCGGTGCTGGTCGAGGTCTGGGTGATGATCGGAACCTGATCGCCGACCTCGAGCGTGGCCGGCATATTGTCGAGCGTGAGAAGCCGCGGCGAGGAGATGACGTTGATCTTGCTCAGTGTCCCCAGTGCGCTAAGCGCAATGTTGATGTCCGGAACGGCGTAGGTATATCCGAAGCCCGGGAAGCTGAGGGCCGGCGTTCCGCTTGCGGACTGGTTAAACGTCTGGCTGCCATATTTGAAGGCCCATTCGACGCCATATTTGAGATTGTCGTTGAGCGTGACTTCCACAATTGTCGCTTCGATCATCACCTGATCGGGCGTGATGTCCATCTGGCGGATGATCTTGTCGATCGAATCGTATTCGGCGGCATCGGCTCGGATGATTAAAGCATTGTTGTTATCGTCGGTGACGATCTGAGGGCCTTCTGCAGGACCGGTTGCAGCCGAGGCGCGTATTCCGCCGTTGTCCAGGGGTGCACTCCCGCCCTGAAACGCCGGGGAGGCCGGTGGTGGTGGGGGCATCCCGGTTGTGCTGCCAGCAGCGTTGAGCGGCATCGCCGTTGGCGGCGCCCCGCCGCTCCATCCGCCGGCCGGCGCGGCGCCGTGTGCCCCCGTCGAAGGCCCGCCAAAAATCTCGTTGAGCGTCTGTGCGATGTCCGCCGCCCGCGCGTTCTGCAGCCGGTAGTAATGCAGCTGGCGGCCCGGGGTGATCGGGATGACGTCGAGGCGCGCGACCCAACGGCTTACCTCGTGCAGATAGGTCGCGCGGCCGGTGACGATCAGGAGCGTGTTGATACGGCTGATCGGAATGATGCGGACCATCCCGGCGATCGGGCTGGAAGTTTCGTCGAAGATCTTTTCCAACTCGGTCGCGAGCGTCCCAGCATCGACATGCTGGGGCTGGATGAGTGCGAACGACATGCCCTTTAGATAGTCGACATCGAAGAGCGAGATGGTGTTGCGGATCGACGCGCGTTCGGGCTCGGTGCCGGCCAGGAAGATCAGGTTGCGCTGCGGATCGATACGCAGGACCGCGCCCTGCGGCGCGAGCGGCTCCAGCACCTTCTGCATTTCGTCAGCGGAGATAAACTTGAGCGGAACCACTTCAATGCCGTAGCCGGCCGCACCGGCCGCGCCCGAAAGCGTCGTCACCTGGGCCGCCTGTTTCTGCGCGGAGGCGACCGGCACCACGCTATACATGCCGTTTGCGACGACAACGGCTGCGCCAGCGGTCTTGAGCGCGGTTTCGAGCACGGGCAGAACCGAATCCTGCGAGATCGGCGCGCCGGTCTTGAGTGTCAGACGTCCGCTCACCTGCGGATCGATGACATAGGGAACCTTGAGCATCTCGCCGAGAACCGAACGCACCACGTCGCGGACGTCCGCGTCGGCGAAGTCGAGCGTCACGTCGCCCGCTTGGGCTTGGCCCTTGACGTCATCGGCCGAGGGACCAGCCACGAACTCGCCAGTCCCTTCAATAATCTGGGTGTTGGGTGCTTCGGGTGCTGGTGGCAAGGATGGTGCCGGTGCGGGTTGCTGCACCGGAACTTTGGTTCCGAGCGGCGGCGCAGGAGCGGTCTCAATCGGCGCGGGATAGCCGAGCGCGCGCGGCGGATCCGGTGGACCGTCCGCACGCACGGAACCGGCCAGGACGAATCCCGCAATCGTAAACGCGACCGGCAGCCAACAGCTACCGCGCCTCTTCTGTCGGCGCAAAATGAAAGCCCCCTAAACGCCCTGTATCGTTCTCGTTATGCTTGTGGCAGCGAAGCACGGAACGAACGCGTTCTCAAGGGCCGCTTTGTTTTTGCGCGGTCGCAGCGAGAGTCCGGACGAACCAGGGATCGCCATTCGCTTTTGGAATTGTGAGCCACTCGATTCCGGCAGGTCCGCTCAGGGAAACGCCGGTTCCCTTGACGTCATCGACGTGGCGGCCGTCGAGTTGATCGCCTGCATAAAGTGTAACGATCTGATGCGAAGAACGGCGCTCGACAAGCGCCAGTCTCGCATCCTTCGAGATCAATATTCCGACCAGTCGATAGTTGGAGAGCGCGGGCATCAGGGTGGCTGATCCCGGGCTTGGTTTCGGCGCATCTTTTTGGCGGTTGGGATTGAACAGCGGCCGATCAGCGATTGCGGCATAATCGCTCAACGGCCGACTGTCTGGTTGCGCGAATGCGAGGGATGGGAGTGCGGGGTCGCCGAGATGCGCTGCCGCGGGAAGCGCGATCCAGGACGGCAGGAGTACGGATGCGAACACGATTGCACCAAGGCCGGTTGCCAAGGTCAGGCCCAGTGTCAGGGGCGGGTGGTCCTGAAGGCGTATCATGGAACCTGCACCACGCCGACGAGCGTAAGTTCCGCCTGCAAAATGTTCGGACCGGGCAGGGGCGCCGCTGCGGTCGGTTTCGGCAAGGCGTGCAGCTCAAATGCTTGCACGAACAACAGCGGACGGGCCTGACGGAGATGAAACAGCACGCGGGTGACGGTTGCGATATCGGCGTTGAACGACAGCAGCATACGCAACTCCGTCCGTTGGCGGGTATTGTCTGCCTCCAGTTCGACCTCGTTGCGCAAAAGGGTGACATGATCGCTGGCGATCGCGCCCACAACATCATTCTGCATGCGGGCCGTGGCCGTGGCGGGTTGCGCCGTTTCGAAAAACAAGGGCGTGCGGGCGGAAAGAGTGCGCAAGGTTTCGCGTTGCGTGTTCCAGATAGGCGCCTTTTTTATCAGGGCCCTGTCGTGCGCGCGCTCGGCAAGCAGATGGGCCATACGATCGTGATGTGCGCTATGGGCGAGGAGTAATTGCAAGCCGAGCCATACGAGAAGCAGGGCGGGGATAACCAGAAGCCCGACGGCCGCGGCACGCTTCTGCTCTTCGGACAGCGCAACAATCATGGTGTCCTACCCGTGTTCACGGCGGTTTTGGCCTCGATCTGAAAGGTCACGCGCCCCTTTGCCTCGCTGACGAGGGGAGCCGCGAGATGTGCATTGTGGAATCGGCGTGACCGGTTGAGGAGTGTGACGATCCGACGGGCATCACGGGCAGTGCCCGCAAGGTGAAGATCGCCGTCCGCGATCACGAGATCGCTCAACTGCACATCGTCGGGAAGAAGGCCTGTCAGAAACCGCAGCGTGTCGAGCGTGTCGGGCCGCGCGGCCTCGTCGGCAGCCGCCACGAGCGTGCCCTGCATCTTAAGCAATTGATTGCGCGCGGACGCTGCAGCGGTAGCTGGGGGCCGCAGCGAAGCAACCTCCGCAGAGAGCAATGCCAGTTCACCATCGCGCAGCCATGGCGTCAGCACGAGCGCGGCGAGCCAGAGTGCCAACGCGGCGGCGCTAAGGATCAGTTGCAAACGTTCTTGCGGCACTAACCTATTATCGACGGGCGCAAAGCCAAATTCCGTACCCGAGAGCGCAAAGCGGCTGGGCGAGAGTCCGAGCGACGCCAATCGCTGCGTATAGGTGTGCAAGGTCGCCGCGGGAACAATGCCGACCGTCACCGCAATCGTGCCGTCGTCGTTGTCGCCAAGTTTGCGGCAATCGAAATGCACATCCTTCGCGCGCAATGGCGACAGCCGGTCGATCTGGAAACCCACGACTTGGCGCAGGCGCGGTTCGGCCGCCGGCGGCAGATGAATGTTGCGCACAAATCCGTCGCGCATCGGAATGACAACATCCACACGCTGGTTCTGGGCCCGTGGGTCCAGCCGCGCGATCCGTGCGCGCAAATCGGTGTCCGCCTCGGACATGTCCAGCGAAATCCACTCCTCGGAACCCGCAAAGCCGAGGCGCCATTCGTCACCGTCGGCGATCACCAGGCGCCGTTGGGACAAACCCCGCGCAGCCGTCGACCATGCCGCGGGCACCAGTGTACGCAGTTCGCTGCGCCACCAGCTCAGGAAATCGCTGAGACCCGTGACTGCGTTTCCCCAGTTCGGGAATGCGTTTAGTGGGAGATTCATCCCGGTCTCCGGCAAGTGATGGACACGGGATCGAAAGCGCAGCCCGCGTCCTGTGCGATGGGCAGACGGATGATGAGGGCCGGCCAGGATGTACCTCCGTCCAGCCTGACGGCCTCGGGTAGGCGATCGCGATCGCGCCAATAGGCAACCCAGACCGGCAGCTTTCCGGACCCATCGAGATAGGCGAACTGCGCATCGGAGAGGTGCTCCGCCAGAACCGCGGAGCGACGGAACTTCGCGTCTGTCAGGGACGCCGCCGTCACCAGCAGACTCGCGTCCCCGTCTTTCTGCTGCAGAACGATTTCCATATGGATCAGCCCATGAGATCCGAGCGCAGGCATCGCGGAGGCATCGAACGATACCGTGTCCCGTGTGCCGCGAAAGGTTACGAACCCGTCCTTCTGTCTTGGGATCGCAGATGACAGCAGGGATCGCAGCAGGGTCTGCGCCTTTGTGGTCTCCCGGCTTTCTTCGATGCGCGCATCCGAGCGCTCCCAGATGCGCGTGCCGAATTGCAGTCCACCCGTGGCGGCGGTTCCGACGAGACCGGCTAGGAGGAGCACGACAATCAGCTCGATCAGGGTGTAACCCGCCTCGCGATGGTTGTTCATGGCCTTGCGAATCCCAGATGCCGGGTGGTGACGGTGATGCTCTGTATGTGCGTGCCGACCGGCCAGCGGACCGTAAGATCGACGTCCTGCAGGCGGTAGGGGCTCGCGGCCACGTGGCTCGGGATATCGTGGGCCACGACCCGCCAGTGGAAATCCGAGCCGGCGAAGTCTCCTTCGCGCGCGACCGGAAGGGGACTGCGGTCGGCAGAAAGTTCGTCCAGCTTCGACTGCGCAAGCAGCGCCGCCTTCTCGATCTCGCCGCTGCGGCCGATGAGATCGAGCGATGTTCCGCCTGCTGCGTAGAGCGCAACCAGCACGGCGGCCAAAATCGCCAGCGCGACCAGTGTCTCTAGAATCGTGTAGCCGGAATCAGGCGCGTTCATGGGACAGCCCGCATTGCGACCTTGCCCGTGAGCCAGGCAACGTCCAAATCAACCCCGCGCCCGTGCTCCTCGATCCGAAGGGTGCCACCGGAACTGGTGCCGTCGGAATAGAACGACAGCGTATCGCCATGTTCGGGAACGCTGATCACGGCGCTGTGCGAAAGCTTCGGCGAACCGAGCAATGTCAAGTCGATGGTTCCGGGCGCGATCGTGATCGTCTGTTGCTCCCGACGGGCGCGCGCCTCGAGCGCGTACAGGTGGGTTGCTAGATCGCGTGCGTCGGCGCGCAGCGCCGCGTCGTCGACCGCGCGCGCCGCGAGCGGCACCGTGAGTGTTGCGATCAATCCCATGATGGCGAGCACGACCAGTAGCTCGATGAGGGTGAAGCCGTCTTGTTTGAGGACCTGCTTGGTCAATGTGCTCACCGTGCCAGATCGTTGACGGCCAGAATGCCGCTGACGACACCGGCCATGATGCCGGCCACGAGTCCGCCCATCAGCAAGGTCGCGAGCGGCACGACCAGCGCCGTCAGCCGGTCGAGGCGCGTCTCGACGTCGTGATCGAGCATGGTGGCGACTTCGCCCATCATCGCGCCCAAATGCCCGGTCTCCTCGCCGACCGCGGCGAACTCCGTGACGATCGCCGGCAAAGCGCGCGACCGCGCGAAAGCGTCGCGCAGGCGGCCGCCTTCCGCGACCTCAGTTTGCACGCGATCCATCCGCGACCGAAACCAGCTGTTGGCCGATCCGTCGCGCGCCGCTGCCAGCGCGCGCTCGAGCGACAGCCCGCCGTCCAGCAACGTCTGCAGGTTACGGCAGAACCGGGCGGCCTCGTAGCGTTCGGGAAGATGGAGCGCAAGCGGCGTGCCCAGAAAGAACCGGTCGATGGCCTGTCTTGGTCCCGGTGTGCGCATTGCAACTGCGAACGCGGCAAGGGTGACGGCAGCGAGGAAGAAGAGCAGAAGGCCGTAGGCGTCGAACACACGTCCTGTGGCGAGGAGCATCGCGGTGGCAAACGGCAACGACGCTCCGGCATCGGAAAACATCGGCGTCAAACGCGGCAGGACCGAGGTGAAGATGACCCAGAGAACGGCGCTCATCGCAACGACCAACACGGCAGGGTAGGTCAAGCCTGAAATCATTCGATCCTTGAGCGCTTTGGCGCGGGTCAACCCGGACGACAACCGCGTGACGATGTCGGCCAGTTGTCCACTCGCTTCGCCAGCGGCGATCAGACGCGGGACATAGGCCGGCGCTTCGCGCAACAACGCAGCCGTTGCTGCAGATAGCGGCTCACCGGCGCGCACACGTGCCAGTATTTGTCCCAGCCGCGTGGTGTGTTGGCGGTTCGGCGAAATACTCTCAAGCGCGGCCAGCGCGCGTTCCACCGGCATACCGGCTTTCAGCAGCACGCCGAGTTCTTGCAGGAAGAGGCGGTAGTCAAAACGCGCAAGGCCGATTGCTCCGAGAAGCCGCTCCAGCGTGTGCGCAGTCCGTCCGGTCTCCCGCAGCGAGACCGGCATCTGGCCTTCGGCCGCGAGTTGTTCCAGGGCCGTTGTGCTTGAAGTCGCATGGAGGGTTCCGCGGACGATCGTCCCCGACGCGCCGATGACCTCGAATGCAAAGCGCGGCATATAGCCCCCGAACCACGCACATCCCGACATCCGCTTCCGCCAGGGTGAGCCCCCAAACACACGACTTTAGCGGGCGATCCGCGGCCTGACAATTTGCATCGGGCACACCTATCAGCCGATAGCATCCTGCGCCACACGCAGGACTTCGTCATAGGTAGTAGTGCCGGCGAGAGCCGCATCGAGTCCGCTCTCAAACAGGGTGCGCATCCCGGACTCGATTGCGGTGGCACGGATCTGGGTCGCTTCGACCTTGGCAAGCACCGCTTGGCGAACAAAACGGTCCATCGCCAGCATCTCGGCGATGATCGTGCGTCCGCGATAGCCTGTGCCGCGGCAAGACGAGCACCCGTTGGCGCGGAAGAGTTCCACCGGTTTGCCCTCCACGTGTCTCTGCTCCGACGCCGCTCGCAGAAAATCCGGAACCTCGCTTTGGGTTTTGCACGCCGGGCAAAGCGTGCGCACGAGCCGTTGCGCGACGACGCCCGCGACAGTGGATGTCACCAGATAGTCCTCGATCCCCATGTCCAGCAGGCGGGTCACGGCGGACGCCGCGTCGTTGGTGTGCAGCGTGGAGAGAACGAGATGGCCGGTCAGCGCGGCCTGGGTGGCGATGCGCGCCGTCTCGGCGTCGCGAATCTCACCGACCATGATCACGTCCGGATCGTGGCGCAGGATGGAGCGTAGGGCGCGCGCGAAATCGAGGCCGATCTCCGGCTTGACCTGGATCTGGTTGAGACCGTCGATCTTGTATTCGACGGGATCCTCGACGGTCACGATCTTGCGCGACTCCGAGTTCAGACGATCGAGAGCGGCGTAGAGCGTCGTCGATTTTCCGGAGCCAGTCGGACCCGTCACCAGGAGGATGCCGTTCGGCCGGGCAAGCATATCGGTGAGACTCGCAAGGAGCGCGCCTCCAAAGCCCAGATCGCGCAGGTCCAAGCGGACCGCACCACGATCGAGGATGCGAATGGCGACGGACTCGCCGTGCACGACTGGCGCTGTTGCCACACGCAGGTCGATCTCGCGCCCGCGCACGTTCATCTTGATAGAGCCGTCCTGCGGCAGCCTCCGTTCGGCAATGTCGAGATGGGCGAGGATCTTGATGCGCGAGACGATCGCGGGCGCGGCTGACAAAGGTGCGGGCTCCTCGTCGGCCAGCATACCGTCGGTGCGGATGCGCACACGCAGCTGGCGTTCGAGCGGCTCGATATGAACATCGGAGGCCCGGGAATCGATAGCGCGCGCGATGAGCCGGTCCACAAAGCGGATGATTGGCGCCTCGCCTGCGCTCGCGCGCATGCGCGCGACGTCCGTGTCGGTGACATCGATGTCTGAAGTTGTGAGCTCTGCGTGGCCTCCGGCAGACGAACCGCCGTAGAGACGCAGGATCGCGTCTTCGATTTGGCTGGTGGTCGAGACGACGAAGACCACCGGCTTGAAGAACACGAGGCGCAGCGCATGGGCGATGGCGTCATCCGTTGGATCGGTCGCGGCGACCGTGACGCTCTCGCCGTCCTCCATCACCGGGATGACGCGCGCTTCGCGCAGGAAGGGGACGCTGAGCTGATCGGCCGCAAGGGCTGTTTCGGGAAAGTCTTCTGCCGTCAGCAGTCGCGCCCCACTTTCGGCCGCGACCGTTTCTGCGAGCACCTTCTCCTCGCAGAGTCCCAGCCGGATCAGAATATCTATCAGGCTTCCGCGCGTGCGCGCGTGCGCCCTGCGCGCCCGTTCCGCGCTGTCCGCGCTCAACGCGCCGGTCGATTCTAGAGACGAAAGAAGGGATTGCTCGAACGCCGTACCGGCGAAGCCGCCCATACGTGCGCCAGCCGGTTCTATAGCGAGTGTTTCCCCCATTGCACATTCTCAGCGCAGAAGTTGCGCAAGGTAAAGGCCAGATATCAGTCCGGGTGGTCGTGACGCAGACGCGCGCAGGCGGCATCGGCGTCGGCTACGCGCGGGGCGGGGGCTTCTTGCGACAAGAGCCACACGGGATCTTTTTGGTTCCCAGTGGCGCGGATCACGACGCGGCGCGAAGGACTTGGCCGCGCCGCTGGAACCTGAAGCGTAATCTCGAAGAGTTGCCCGGATTGGATATAGTGGCCTCCGACGAATGCTACCGACAGAGCACCTCGACGGGCCGCCGCAGTGCCGCCCGCGGCGATCACAGCCGCGCGGACGCGGGGTGATGCGCCCGCTTGGTCCACGTCTCCACGGCCCGTGAACACGGTGGCGTCCGGCTCGAGGCAGGTCACAAGGTCGTCGCTGCCGTCGAGCAGCAGGCCAAGTTCGGCAACGGATTCGAAATTGCGGTTCGCGGGTCCATAAGAGCGGCCGGCAAACAGATAGTCGCCTGTCTCGGCGCCATGGGGCCGCGCCACGCTGTCCGCATCGCGCCAATCGGCGATCTCGTCGGAAATTCGTTCCGAGTATTTGGGCTTCAGCCCGGACGCGATCAGGAAGTCCCGAAGCAGGGCGGAGTTCGCATTGTTGACGTCAATCTTGGAAGCTTCTGATCTCACAGAAGCGGTCACGGAAATGCCGCCCATCTCAAACGTTTCGGGATGCAGGAGCAGATCGGGTGGGGCAGCACCCGATTCTGCGAATTCGCGCGCCACGGTCGCGATGGCGCCGTCCATCGCGGCACGCTGCTTTACTTGCGCGATCTGCGCGGACGCCTCGTCGCGCTGGCGGCGCGCCGCCTCGACCGCACTTGCGACAATCAGGGAAACGACAGCCAGTGCAATCAACACGACGAGGAGAGCGAAACCGGCATCGCGTTTTGAATATTTCGAATTCGTCTTTCGACGATTGCAGATCCTCACCCCATTTAGGACTGCAATGTTAATTCGGAGTTGTACCATCCGGCCGACACCAACCTGTAGGATGCAAGGATTGCACTCCAGCGTAAGCTCAACTTCTCACACGCTTCGCGATTTCCAAATTATTTCGTTTCGGTAAAGATTCTCGTTGACCGGGAAGATGAGGCGTTGATAGCGTGAGGCGGGACTTCCTGAAATCGCCTTTTGCGCGGTGCAGATGCGGCGAGGGATGGAGAGGGGATGGGGGCATGCGGCATTCAGCTGCGTGGGGCGCTCTTGTTGCGTCCATTCTAGTTGGTCAATCGGCTTTGGCGGACGACGGTTCCCAATACTTCATCGCAATGCGCACGCCGCAGGTCGATCCTGCGCCGCGCTATGCCGTTGCCACTCCCTCACCGACACAGGATCAGACAGTCGCCTATACGGCCTGCGACGGACACACGTACTACCTGTCGCCCGGCGATGCGGCCTCCGTGAACGCTTCGATTGCGAACGACAGCACGGTTGAATTGCACATCGCGCCTACCGGGACCTCCCCGCAAGACTCGTCAGCGACGTGCTTGATACAGGCAAGTCCATAAACGGTGGAGACGGCATCCGATTTCGATTCTCTGCGGCAAATTGGAGCTCACGGGCTCATGACATGACCGCGAAACTTTGGGTCGTCTGCCTTGGCGCCTTGCTTTCCGGAATGGTTGTTCCTGCCTGCAGCGCTGACACCACCACCGTGACCTATACCTACGATGCGCTCGGCCGGCTGCACCAGGTTGTGTATCCGGGTTCGAACAAATCGATCATCTACAACTACGATGCCGCTGGAAGCCGGACCACTGTCGTAAGCTCGGGTCTTTCCGAACCGGTCGCTGTCAACGACGATTATACGAAATGCCCGAGCGGCTCTCTCGATTCGGTTCTGCTCACAAATGACGGGACCACGATCAACTCGTTCGACCCGAGGTGCAACGACACCGATGCCAATGGCTACGCGCTGAGCATCACTTCGTTCAGCGCGACCCAATTCGGCGGCACCGTGACGCAGAACGGCGACGGCACTTTGAAATACGTCCCGCCCAACGCCAGCTACTCTGGGCCAGACAGCTTTACGTACGTGATCTCAGACAATCACGGGGGCAGCGCGCAGGCGACGGTCACCGTCGCCATGAATAGTCCGCCGACCGCCAATCCGGTCTCCGAGATCAACGATGGTGTCACAACGACCTATAACGATGTGCTCAGCTACGACACCGACCCCGATCTCCACGATCAGCTGGTTATTACGTCGCCTAACGGGGCCGGCTCTCAAACCGACGGGGGTGGCACCGTCACCTCGGACGGCGCATCGATCCACTATACTCCTCCAGCGCTGCCCTTCACCGGCAACGATACATTTCGCTACACGATCAACGACGGCTACGGGGTTGCGGGTAACCTTCACACGTCGACGAACACGATCACGATCAACGTGAACCATCCCCCCGTAGCGGTCGACGACAACGTCCTGGTCGGTCTTACATCGCCGCCCAGCGCGACCTTCGATCCGCGGCTCAATGATACCGATCCGGATGGCGACTCGATTAGCATCCAGTCGGCAGACCAAACCAGTGCACACGGTGGAAGCGTAGTCGTGAATGGTACGTCATCGATAACGTACAGACCGAACGGATACCACGGCTCCGACACGTTCAACTACACAATCACGGACAATCACGCACACACAGCCAGCGCCGTTGTGCACCTCACCGTGCCGTAGCGCTCATCTGCAATGTCGGGGGACATCAGTGAACATGAGATCGACAGAACCTTCCGCTGGTAACCGTAACGACCGTACACGTCTTGCGATTGCTTCGTTATGCGCCTCGTTCACGACGGCCGCAGCTGCGATCATGGCAAGCGCAGTAATTCTTCTGAGTACCTCGACAGTAACATTCGCGAGTCTTCCTGCCGTCAAGGCGCTCACAGGAACACCGATTACGCCGGCCGATGCAAATACGTGGTACTACAGCCACGGCAACGACACCCACACCAACGGTCTGTGCGCGCTCAGGTCGGAGATGTGCGGACTTGCGCGGCCGGGGGCCATCATCGCTCTGGCGCGCACGCTCAGCCGGGGAGGGACACTGACTTCCGATCAGTTGGCTACGAACGTCTACGAATACATATACAAGAACATCGACACGGAGTTTCGCTACGGGCTTTCGAAGGGCGCCTACGGCGCACTCCTTGACCAGTCGGGAACGCCGTTCGACCAGGCCCATCTGATGGCCGAAATCCTCAAGGAAGCCGCAGCCGATTATCCGTCGAATACTTCATATTCGCAGCTCGCGCCGACCTACGAGGCCGGTACTGTTACTTTCAGCGGCGCTGAGTTCTCGGCTTGGACAGGTATCACCAACGCGCAGGCCGCGTGCCAGTTCCTGGCAAACGGTGGAATACCCGCATCCGTCAACGGTCAGACGCCGCAATATTGCAGCTCCGTTACCGGAAACGTCACATCGATTGTGATGAGCCATATCTGGCTCCAGGCGACGACCACCGCGGGAACAAAGCTCTACGATCCGTCTTACAAGACCTACATCCAGAAGGCCCCGATCGCTCTCTCGACCGTGATGGGATGCGGTGCAAATTGCGGATCGAATGCGACATCGCAGGCCATCCCTGCGGCCAGCCACGGCACGGAAACACTTGGCAGCTCCAGCGTCCCTTGGGTTCAGAACGTCCAGGATGACGCGCTCGGGACAACGCTGAACGGCTACGCATCGACCCTGCAGCACTATATCGAGCAGCACATGCCGGCCGCCAGCGTCGCCGACATCGCGGGCGGGCAGACGATCGATCCGTCGTCGATGCCCTCACCTAGCGCGTCGCTCCCCTACGACTCCGCGCCGGTGCCTCAGCATAGCTGGACAGGAGATATACCGAACCAGTTCCGCAGCCGGTTAAAAATTCAGGTGAACACGATCAACGTCTGGCTCTATGCGGACGAGACGTATGGCTATTGGCTGTACATGACGGGCTCGGAGAACAACGCCCAGCCTATCGAATACACCACACTCTTCTTCGAGCGCGAAAAGGGCACGACCGCTCCCAACACGCCCAATCTCGTGGCGTTATGCACTGTCGGTTCGCCGAACTGCACGGCCGTTTCCTCCGGCGGATTGAGGCCGACCAATGAAGTCGTCCCGCTCGTAAGTACCACAATCACGAGCACCTCGTCGGTATCGTTGCAGGCCGATCATCCCTACGCGGCGTCCAGCACCGGCGGGACTCCGGACGGAACATATGCCGACGATTCCAGATCGCAGTGGAAAATAGCTGCAAGCGTCACGCTCCCCAACGCCAGCAATCAGTTCGGCTATCTGATCGAGGGGGCGACTTTCTACATAACTCAATCTTGGGGCCGGATGGGGCGGGGCATGGTCGCGCGCATGTCCAAAATGGCCGATCAGAAAAAAGACATGGTCAATGGCGCCGCTCGATGGGTTCAGGGGTCGGCCCTGCCGATTCCCAACACCTCGCTCGGATTCTTCCAGGACCTGCTGCGCAACCTGACACTGCCCATTGCAAGCACGACCTGGCTGGCAGAAGCCGGCAAGGCAACGGCGATCATCGACGGCATGAGCGGGACCCGGACCCAGGAACATCATACGCTGGGAGTTCTGCTCGATATGGGCGGCGCAGGCCCATTTGCGCCGATCGGTCTGGCCCCCATCGGCGGCGCGATCCAGATGGATGCTGTAGGCGCCATGAGCATCACGAGCGTCACATCGAACGCAGCTGATGTTCAAAGCGCCTTCGCCGTGGCCGCGACCGCCTATGACGCGCTCGAAGGCAGCTCCCTCGAGCAATTGAATGACGCGCCGGACGGCGGCAACGCCATACGCCTGTTTCAGATTAACAACGAAACGGCGGCGATGCGTTACTACCAGGCGACGCCAACAAATGTCGCCGACGTCCTCACCGCCGCGCAGGGATACACCTTGGACGCTTGCGGCCCGCAGGGCGGTGACCCGGATTGCGGGCCGGAATCGGTGCAGGCCTTTTTGTACGCGGGCAGCCCGTTCACGGTGATCGTGCCAAAAGTCAATGGCTGGTGGGTACAGTCGCAAAATACGCACAATGCTTTGCAGTACCCCAACTCGCCTTTCCTTGCCTATGCTGCGAACAACGCCATCTCCTATCTGTCGACCTACGGCACCAAAGGCGCAACCGTGACATCGCCCTCTCCGGATCCCGTCAGTGCTGCGATCGATACGACGCATAAGATGGCGCCGGTCAAACCCATCGACATCACCGTCGACAATTCAGAGGGCTCCCTGACGGCAAGCCTGCCTCCGGATATCGTCACAGGACCGGGGACGTTCCCCAGCAGCCTGTCGCATCGTCTATTCTACAACTCAGGCCAGATTGCCAACGTACAATGCCGCGAAACGCACAGCCAGACGTACTACTACTGGTACAACGGCATCCAGGAGCCATACACAACGTTCATCAACAATTGCTGGACCCCGGTCGAGCGCCGGACCATGCTCGGCTGGAATGACAATTATCAAATCGATGCCGCGTTCGCCAATGATGGGATGCGCGGGCTGGGGCAGGACAGCGCCCTCGACGCTTCTGCTGCAATCGCGTCGCTTTACGTTCTTCGCGATCTCAACAAGTCGCCAAGCTTCCTGAACTACGTGACGACCATGTTTACAGCAGCATGGCTCCAGGACAACCTCAGCGCCAATGCTGTTGTGGTCAATCGCCCGCCGAGCAGCGACACGTTTGTGAGATTGCCTGACGGTCGCTTCAATCCGCGTTCCGGAACTTGGGGGAGCGTTACGCAGACCGGGACAAGAACGAAAGACATCGGCGGTGGGGGCCCATTGGGCAATTGGATGTACTACTACGGCCAGATTCAGCTCTCCGAGACCGATGCGGATGGGAATGTTCTTCTATTCAGCGTCAACGACCAGACGCCCAATTCGCTGTTCCCGTCGTACAACCGATTCAAGCCCGACACGTGGACGTTCGCCAATGGCTTAAAGTTGAATTTTTCCTACACGTCGATGATAGATCCACTGAACTCGGGCCATCAGCTGTCGATCCTGTCCGGCGTATCGAACTCGCTCGGAAGGAGCCTGACATTCAACGGGACGACGATTACGGACGACTCGCAACGCAGCGCGACGGTTTCGATCCTTGGACCGACCAGTGGTCAGGTCACGCCACCGGACGGCAAGCAGACGCTGCTGTCATTCGACCGGCCCGACAATTACAGCGACATGGGGACAACCCGGCTTTCAGCGGTTTATCTACCACTGGATCACGCCAATCCGTATCTCTCCTTCGGCTGGGATGGGCTGCGGCGGATTTCCACCGTGACCGACGGCAGGCATAACTCGAGGACCTATTTCCCCGCCAGCATCGGCAGCCGAGAAGCCAATGTTCAAGGCCAGGTCGTTGACGCTCTCGGCAATGCGACCGTGCAGTATTTTGACGATCGCGGCCACGTCCTTACCTTGACGGATGCCCTCGGCAACACAACGACCAGTGCTTACGACTCTACCGGGCGGCTCACACAGACGACCTATCCCGAGGGCAACTACGATACGTTTTCATACGACGGGCGTTCCAACCTGCTCTCGAAAACGAAACACGCGAAGCCAGGATGCACGCCGGCGGATCAATGTGCAGACATCGTAAGCTCGACCACCTATATGGAAGGTCCATCTGTGTTTATCTGCACGCATATGGAGACGTGCAACAAGCCAAGCTACGAAACGAATCCCAAGGCTTATAAGACGCAGTATTGTTGGGCGACCGACGGTACCGGGCTGCTGCAAAGGACGATCAAGGGACTGACGGCGATCATCAGCTGCACAGCCACCAACACGACCAATCCGGAGACGGATTTCACCTATCTTCCCCACACAGCAAACTCGGCGACCTTTTATCTCCTGGATACGACCACCTCGATAATCGACGCCAGCACGAGCGTTTCGGCAAAACTCGGGTACGAGACCCTTACGAACAAGTTTGTACCGAAGACGTCTACTGTCGATCCCGGCGGGCTCAATCTGATCACAAATGTGACGTTTGATGCTTCAGGCAATCTCGCGACGATCAACGGTCCAAGGACGGATCTTACGACGGACGTTTCCAATTTCACATGGGACCAAAACCGGCGGCCACTGCTTGCAATCCAGCCGGCTGCCGGAGGGCATGACGCCGTCGCCACGCGATACACCTATGACGACAATGGCCGGCTCCAATATGAGGATGAGGGCACTGCGGTTCCCAACGGCACCTCCTGGACTTTCACGCCATTGATGACGACTTCCTACTATTACGACGCGGCGGGCAACCTCACGAAGCAAACGACACCGACGACTCTGAAACAGTTCTCCTACGACGCTGACAACAGACCTTATTGCACCGCAGTACGGATGAACCGAGATTCGTCGAACAACTTTGTGCCAAAAGGCGACGTCTGCGCCCCGTCAACAATAACGACGTACGGACCGGACCAGATCACCCTGAACACATACGATGCGGATGGCCGGCTGTACCAGGAAAGCCGCTTCCTCTCTGCGGGCCACTGGGAGCAGTACGCGACCTACGATTACTGGCCAAACGGCACGGTGAAGACGGTCTACGACGCAATGGGCAGCACGCACCTGACAAGCTATGCCTATGACGGGTTCGACCGTCTCTCCCAGACCACCTTCGCATACCCCGCGATTTACGAGCATCTCGTATATGATGCAGACAGCAACATTACCAAACGCGATCATGGCAGCCCTTGGCCGGAGACGCGCTACACCTATGACGCATTGGATCGCGTGACGACGAAAGCTTACGACGCGGTTACCAACGTATCGGCGGCAAACACCGTTACCTGGAACTACGATCTCGCAAGCAGGGTAACGTCGATCTCGGATCTGCTAAACAATGTGCTTGTCGATTGCTACGATCTTGCCGGCCGGCTGACGGCTGAAACTGCCAGCACAGATCGTACGGTGGGCGTCTGCGGCAGCCACTACAATTTGGGGAAAACGCGAACCGTTTCCTACAAGTGGGATGGCGCCGGCAATCGCACGCGGATCACGTGGCCTGATTCCGCCTACTACGTCAGCTACGGCTTCGATGCGGCGAACCGGATGGTCGCAGCGTGCGAAAAGGGCACCTATACAACTTCGTCAGGCACCTGCTCGGGAACGCCGGCGACCACACTCGCGACGTTCGATTATGACCAGCTTGGCTCGCCATCCTATATCCGGTATTGGGCCAGCGGCACGATGGAAGCCACGGTCGCTACCGGTTTTTCAACGGAAGGCGATCTGAACTCACTGGCGCACACGTTTCTGGATTCGAATAGCATTTCGTATGCGAACCTATTTAGCCCAGCCCATCAGATTACCTCAGCTGCGACTACAACCACCAATGCCGGCTATAACTATGTGCCGGTGTCGAATACGGACACGTATCCGACAGCCAGCATCGTCAATGCCTATGAAGGCGACGTGGTACACAACGGCGGGTCGACGCACCTGGAATATGACGGGCACTTCAACCTGAAGCTGGCCGGCCCGTGGGTCTATGCATTCGATCCAGAGGACAGGCTCACAACGGCATCCGGCCCCCCGGGAAGCGTCACCTATACCTACGATCCTCTGGACCGGCGCACATCGAAGTCCGGTACGGCGGTGACGAATGCATTGTCGTTTCTGAGCTCTGGTACCGATGAGATCGCCGAGTACACAAAGGACACCGCGTCGTTGCAGAACCGGTTCATTCCGGGTCCCACCGTGGACCATCCGATTGCGATGATCTCGGGCGGGACAAAGGAATTCTTCCATCAGGACAAGACCGGAAGTGTCGTGGCCATGTCGGGTGCGGATGGCCGGTTGGTGGAGGGTCCCTTTACCTACGATGGCTTCGGCAACGGGCCGCCGACGACAGGCGTTCCCTTCAAGTTCACCGGCCGCCGTCTCGATCCCGAGACGGGCCTCTACTACTACCGAGCCAGATACTACTCTTCAGCACTCGGACGCTTCATCTCCGCGGATCCGCTCGGGTATAAGGCCGATCTCAACATGTTCGCCTATGCCGGAAACGATCCTACGGATAGGACTGATCCTACGGGTATGTATGACTTTCAATGTTTGGGTGACAATTGCACTCAGGAACAAGCCGAATTCGAGGAGGAGAGACAAGCCGATCTGCAATCACCCTTCAGCGACGTAGTTGATGCGGCCAAAGCCTGGGGTGATCCTGGTGACGGAAATGGAATCACCGTGTCGTTCGAAGGCCAACATGATCTAGACAAAGAGGCGGGAAGTAAGGGCACCGATGCGCTCATTCCGGCTGGCCAAATGGGACTGAACGGCGACCGGGTCGTTGCCCAAATTCACGTCTCCAAAGACTTAACACCGCGGGAAATGAAGAGAATGATCGCACATGAGGGCTCGCACTTCGAGGATGCACAGAAATTCGCCAACACATACGATCCAAAGACCAAAAAATACAGTGCCCAAGCAGATTACACGCGGCGCCAAACCGAGACGAAGGCATTCCAAATCGGCAATAAGATTAAGCCATATGGATACAGATCTCCTCAAGAGCTACAGAGGGACATTACCAAAGCGTTTGGGAAAGGCGCCGACGCTTTAGTATGGCCCGAAAGATATACAACCGCCCCCGGGGAACACTGAATGAAATACGCTCTGAACATCGCATTTATTTTGCTGTTTGGCGGAACTCTGTCCGGTGCACGAGCAGAGGGTAATGCTGCATTCGGGCACGCCGTTTCATTGTGCACGGCTATCGCGGATCCGAAAATATTTGACGGGAGATCTCTCCAGTTTAGAGCAGTGTACCGTATAGAACCTCATGGAGCTGTGTTGACTGATCATGCTTGCCCCAACAGTATTGTGCTGCTGACAAAGTCTGCGGATTTTTCTGAAGATCCGGCGGCCAAGACCCTATTTGACTCCCTTTTGGACGAAGGTAAGACAAACACCTTTGATGTAGTATATGCCGGAACTTTTCGAATTGTTGATGGCCTACATTGTTCAGAGGTGAATTGTTTTGATTATGAACTAAACGTGTCACGGTTGGTCGCGGTGAGGCGTCTTCGCCGACCGGGGGACTGATGCTGGAAAATTTAAATCGCGCAGCACGCTAGCTCTACAAAAGAGGCCGCTCGCGGCCTGCGGGTCTCCTGTCAGAACTACGAATGCGCGCCAGTCCACTGCTTCTTTTCACCGAGGATGCACGCGTTTAGCACCATGTACGATGCACCACCTAGTACCCCCGCCGACGAGCAGTTTTGGCTTAATGCCGCTGCCGACCAGCTGAGGTGCGCTCTTGAGCTGATTGCCAGCCTCGTTGGACGGGCTACACGGGCGGGTGTCACACCCGAAGCCGACCACAGCTCAATTTGCTTGTATGAGCCTCCCATTTCGCCAGTGCGTGTCGCATCTCCGGCATGAAGTCATATCGTTGATAGACACCGACGATCCCACCGAAACTGCCCGAAATGTGATTGAGCAGACGCTCGATAACCGGAAGCTGAACCTCCTCCGCGGCGAGGCCCGAAGCGAAGGTGCGTAGCAGGTCGTGGAGCGTCCAACCAGTTACGCCGCAGCGTTTGTCGAGTTTCGGCTTGCAGGTCGAATGGCCGTTGAATGGCGCGATCCTGCCCAAGGCCAAGAAGAAGTAGCCATCTTCGGGTGGAGGACTAAGCAAGGCCTTCGCTGTGCTGCCGATCGGAAAGGTATGCTCTCGGCCATTCTTGGTCAGTGCAGGGGGGAGCGTGATGGTGTTTTCGCCCACCATGCCGCCTGTGAGCTTCGTGATTTCGCCTTTGCGTTGGCCTGTCAGGATAAGGAGCTTCACGATCCTTTCAAATGTATCGTCTCCTGCTGCCAGCCAGACACGCCGGAGTTCGTCATCGGTGAGAACACGGTCGCGCGGGATGTAGCGCTGCAGATTCTGCTTCCGCTACATCGAGTTGCGGTCGACGTAGTGCCTCCGACGCGCTTCTGCATCACTCCGATCGCGGCAGTCAGTACACCAGCGAGCAGCTCCAAAGCCTTCTGGCCGACAACGCAATCGCCTGTTCCATGAGCCGCGCCGGAAATTGCTGGGACAACGCGGCGATGGAGAGCCTCTTCTCCTCGCTCAAGACCGAGCGCACCGCGCGCAAAACATACCGCACCCGCAACGAGGCCAGGGCCGACGTGTTCGATTACATCGAGCGCTTCTACAATCCCGTTCGCCGCCACTCGACGATCGGTTATATCCGCCCCATGGAGTTCGAGATGCAGGCGGGAGTACCGTAACTATCTGTCAACAAAACCGGCAGCAGCTCAAACAACGATCCCGAGCGAGTTCGGGCTCTCTAATTTCGTTTGATCTGCCAACTAAATCCTTGCGTCAATTGCTGCGTGCGCCGAGTGCATTGAGGTCCGTACTGTACCGTCAACGCACATCTGATACACCGCAGGCGGCCCGTTTTGTTCGGTATCCGTGAGTCACGCTGACTTCGGAAAACCAATTTGAGATAATAGGGAAACAAAACATACTTGCGGCTGGCCAAATTCTGGCCCCTCCCGAGCTGCTTGAACCTGAGATGCGATATTCTCGGCCAAGACCGCTTTGGGGATCATTGCCGCGGCCAGCTCATTGGCGTTTTGCATGATATCAGCGACACTTCTCTTCTTTCGAATTTTATCGGCAATTTCTTTGATGGCTTCGTCCCGCTTCTGGACGAAATCATCGTCGGGCGCCGCCTTGAATATGCGGATGAACGTCGCGTTGTTAGGGCGGAGTTCGCATTGTTGACGTCAATCTTGGAAGCTTCTGATCTCACAGAAGCGGTCACGGAAATGCCGCCCATCTCAAACGTTTCGGGATGCAGGAGCAGATCGGGTGGGGCAGCACCCGATT
>Ga0207667_10001537_pt1 | contig 29015 bp, 26 predicted proteins | sample KBSCornC52_FD_184301 | JGI IMG/M metagenome (GOLD analysis project Ga0207667, IMG submission 184301) | Corn rhizosphere microbial communities from Kellogg Biological Station, Michigan, USA - KBS Corn C5-2 (SPAdes) (version 2) | ecosystem: Host-associated > Plants > Roots > Rhizosphere > Soil ...
AAAGGCAACTGGCAGGGTCAGGGCCAGGGCCAGGGCCAGGCCAATAACAATTGGCAGGGTCGCTCGGGCAATTGGCAGGGCCGCAACAGCTTCAGCGGCGGCGGCCAATCGCAGCCGCGCGTGATGCAGGGCGGCCAGAGCCCCCGCGGCTTCAGCGGCGGCGGTGGTGGCGGCTGGAGCGGGCGCAGCGGCGGTGGTGGCCAGAGCTGGGGCGGCTGGGGCCGTCGCGGCAACTGATCGCAACAACAATGCAATGATCGGCACCGTCGGCTTCGCGCCGGCGGTGCCTGCGCTTGCGCAACCCCGATACGACAGCTAAGCGCGCAACGCTCCGGGGAGCGGTGGCCGAGTGGTCGAAGGCGCACGCCTGGAAAGTGTGTAAGGGTTAATAGCTCTTCGAGGGTTCGAATCCCTCCCGCTCCGCCATTCCGCTTTCACCTTTCCGTCGACCGCCGTGGCGTCAGCGTTGGTTCTGCCGCAGAAATTCCCTGATGTCCTTTCCAACCTCCTTTGCCGCCCACAGGCTTGGCATGTGACGTCCCCCCTTGATGACCACGAGCCGCGCGCCGGTTTCGCGTGCCAGCCGCTTGCCGTCGGAAAGCGGGATGACGCGATCGTTGTCACCCCAAATGACCATCGCCGGCTTTCGCAGCAACGGGATCCGGGGAATCAGTGGATCGCTCTGTATGAATGTGCGATGCGAGCGCATCATCGCGCGCAACGTGTCTGTGGTGCCGGCCACGCGCGCCAACTCCCCCCAGCGGCAGCCGCGACGCTTGCAGGCAAGCGTATTGATGCCCCATGGCCCTGCTCCGAAGGCGTGCCATGCCGCCGCGCGGCCGATGCCCAGTGGGAGCTGCACGATCCCATCGAAGGTGCCGGATGGCGCGTAGTAGATGCCTGCATCCATGAACACGATGCGGCGAACCCGATCGGGGTGGTCCAAGGCAAATTCCGCCGCGACCGCGCCGCCGTAGGAATGGCCGACGATATCGACCTGGGCCACGCCAAGCCGGTCGAGCATCTCGGCGAGTCCGTTTGCGTAGCTCCTGAGGGAATACCAGGGCCCGCTCACCGGAATCCGCTGGGAATGTCCGTAGCCGAGCAAGTCGGGCAGGATCAGTGATCGATCGCCGAGCTGCGTGCTTGCCCAGGGCTGGAAGGTTTCAGCGCCCGCAACGATGAATCCGTGCACCAGCAGAATCGGCGCGCCGGTCGGGTCCCGGCGAGGGTCATTCTTGGTCAGAACATGCCATTGATGGCCGGCGATGGTGAGCATCCGGCCGGGAGCGCCGTCGCCGGGCGCCCGCGTCTCGGTTCGCGATATCGCCCAGTTCGCATGGATGACCAACGCAACGAATACGGCTGCCAGGACGAGCACGCCTCCCCCGACGATCTTCAGCAAGCGCCGCATGTCCTTCCCCCTCGCGCAATAATTACACCTACATTGTATGTATAATAGGCTGCGGTCAAGGCGCGGGCCGGGCCAGGCTTGACCTGCCGCACCATATCATCGACGGTGTATGGATTATGGCCGAGCCGACATCCCTGGGCAATTTCGAACAGGTCGTGCTGACCGCAATTCTGGCGCTCGGCGAAGAGGCTTATGGCGTCACCATCCACGCGAAGGTCGCGGAATTGTCCAAGCCCAAGCGCGTCGTGATGGGTGCGGTCTATGCGACGCTCGATCGGCTCACCGATAAGGGCTTGGTGCGTTCCTGGCTGTCCGATCCGCGGCCGGAGCGGGGCGGCCGCTCGCGGCGATATTTCAGACTGGAACCCGCGGGCGAGCGAGCCCTGCGTGATGCCGCACAGGCGGCACGCCGCATGATCGACGCCATCGAACGGAGCTGGGGCAGCGGCGCCCGGCGCCCGGCGAACAGCGGATGACGACAGCGCCGCCTCCGCTCCTCGTCGCGGTCGTGGAGCGCCTGCTTCCGCCGGATGCGCGCGAAGCGGTGCTCGGCGATCTGTGGGAACGTTACCGCTCGCCGATGCACTTCGCGGCGCAGGCCGGTGCTGTGCTGCCGTTCCTCGTCTTCGCCCGTGTGCTCAGGCGCTCGAGCTGGTCGATTCTCGGGCTCCAAGCCTTTCTCCTATTTGCCTGCCTGGGCGGCTTCGCCTTGCCTCGTGGTGATGCAGCCGTGCCAATGTGGGCGCGCGCCGCCCTGCCGACGCTCTGTGCCTTCCTCGCGCTTGTCTGGCATGACGCCTATCGTGGGACACGAACCGATGGCCCCCCACACGCGATATGGGGAGAGGCCGTTGCCGTGATCCTCGGTATCGGCCTGTCGCAGATGCTGACGATCGCATTGGTCGCTATGGCCGAGCTCCCGGCCAGATGGGTGCTGCCGCTTCCGGCACTTTTGACTGCAGTCGGCGCATTGCCGGCGATCTATGTTCTCCGCGCAGGATCGTGGCTGAAGGTCGCCGGGCAGCCCTCGGCGCGCGCCGATCTCGCTGAAGACTATGAGCGCTTCCGCACCCGCGTTCGACGCCGGAACCGGCTTGAAGTCTGTGCAATGTTGGCGGTGATGCTGATCGCCGGCCTGGCTCTCGTCCGCTACTTCCTGGTCTCCGGAGGCCCTGTATCCGCAATAATCTGGCTGACGCAGGCGCAGTTCGCGATCCTTTGCGTGTATCTTGCCACGAGGGGCAGCGCGCCGGCACTCCCGCCACAAGCATCGATCGCTGAGGTCCACCAGCTCTTCCGATCCCAGCTGCTCCGGCAGCACAGGCTTCGCCGTATGCTGACCTGGTGGTGGCTCGCGCCGCTGTTCTTCGGCCTCGCGAGGGATCTCCTGACCGTGCCCTGGACGGAGCCGCTCCCAGCGCGTCCGATCTTCGGAATCGTGCTGATGCTCACGCTCGCCGCCTGCATTCACGCGCTGAACGAAGAGCGCGCCAATGCCGTACGGCGCAGGGTCGACGAGCTCGGCGCACTGGCGTTGCCGTAGGCAAGCTCAGCGCGCGATCAGTCCATGAAGTTTGAGGCTCTGACGCCTGAACAGATAGGATTTGGGGTAGTCGTAGAGCTGAATGGTGGTCGGCGCCGGCAGCCGGTCCAGGCGCAGCGGCAGGGCAGGCCGGCTGCCATCGATCTGAAATCCTCTATTCTCCCAGGGTCCGACATAGAGCTTCGGGAGAATGAAGGGCCCTTTCTCATCCTTCTCGACGACGTAGCTGACCGACCGCTCTCCTTTGTCGCCCAGAATCAGCGTCCCGTCGCTCAGCACCATCTTGCCGCAGCAATCATTGACGTAGGATCCGTCTGCTGCGCTGGCGGGCAAACCTCGCTGCCGAAGGGCGAGGAGGGTGGCCAAGCACGTCGCGAGCACCAGCATCGTGCCCGCACAGATCCATCCCCGACGCGTCATGACGCTTCATAACAGTATTTTATCTACAATCTATGGATAATCGTGGGGGTTGGGGAGCCTCGATCATCGTCCGGCTTTCCCGTCGCCCCTTCGGAACAAACCACGCTAGCCGCAATTCACGTCAGAACCGGGTCAAGCCGCCGTGACAGCCATGCGTCGCGCACTGATCACGGCCGACCGTCCTGATGATCGCTGGCCGAGCAGGCGAGTACGCGACGCAAGGAGGTGACTCATGAAAGCGATTGTGGTGACAGACCAGGCCGCGGGAACGGCCGGGATGAAGCTGGTCGAGCGGCCCGAGCCGCAGCCGTCGATCAACGACGTCGTCGTTCAGATTCATGCGGCGGGTTTCGTCAACACCGAGCTGGCCTGGCCTTCGACCTGGACCGATCGCCTCGACCGCGACCGGACACCGACGATCCCCGGGCACGAGCTGGCCGGCGTGGTCACCGCCCTCGGCTACGGCACAACCGGCCTGTCGATCGGCCAGCGGGTGTTCGGCCTCACCGATTGGTATCGCGACGGCACGCTGGCGGAGTACGCCGCCGTCGAGGCACGCAATCTCGCGCCGCTGCCGGGCGACGTCGACTTCACGGTGGGCGCAAGCCTGCCGATCTCAGGCCTGACCGCATGGCAGGGACTGGTGGTGCACGGCCGCATTCGGCCTGGGCAGAGCGTTATCGCCCATGGCGCGGCCGGCGCGGTAGGGTCGATCGTGACGCAACTCGCACGTGAGTTCGGCGCCTATGTCATCGGCACCGGGCGCGCCGCCGACCGCCAGGCGGCGCGCGACTTCGGCGCGAATGAGTTCGTCGACCTCGACCGCGAGGTCCTGGAAGACGTCGGTGGAGTCGATCTCGTGCTCGATCTGATCGGCGGCGATATCGGGAAGCGGTCCGCGCGGATGGTTCGAGCAGGCGGAACGCTGGTGTCCATCGTCGGACCGTCCGAGGTGCGTCCCGCCGACGGTCTGGCGGTCGACTTCGTTGTCGAGTCCGATCGGGCGCAACTCGGTGAGATCGTCCAGCGGGTCCGGGACGGACGGCTGCGGACCAACATCGGTATGGTCGCGTCTCTCGACGATGCCGTCGCCGCCATCAACCCGACCGAGCGACGTCCGGGGAAAACGATCATCCGCGTTGGTCCGTGAGGGCGCAGGTCAGTTCGCCGCTGCCATGCGCCGCAGGCTGACCACGGCGGCGAGCCCGGCGATCGTGGCGGCGGTGAAGAAGGGGATGACCGAGGCGGTGCCGACCAGCCGGAACTCCAGCGCGACCAGCACCGCGCCGAAGATTTGTCCGATGAGCCGCGAGGTCGCCGCCATGCCGGCGGCGGCGCCGCTGCGCCTGGGCGGCGAGAGCCCGATCATCATGCGGTTGTTGGGCGTCTGAAACAGGGCGAAGCCGACCCCGGAAAGCCCGATCCGCCACATGATGTCGATCTCATGCGCGCCGGGCCCGAGCTGGGCGATCAGCAGCATGGCGCTGGCATAGATCGCCAGGCCGAGGCCGCCGAGCATGCCGGCGGGCACGCGCTCGACGAGCCGGCCGGCGATCGGCGCGGTCAGCGCGATGGCGACCGGCAGCGGCGTGATCAGGAACCCGATGGTGACCTGCTGGTAGCCGAGCGTGTGCAGGTAGAAGGGAAGGGCGACCGCGCTCGACGTCTGCGCAGCAAAGCAGCTTCCCGAGGCGAAATAGGATAGGCGCAGGATGCGGATCTTGAGCAGGTCGAGCGGCACCAGCGGCACCGGGTCGGTTCGGGTGCGCCTCAGCAGCAGGACCAGCGCAACCGCGCCGATCACCGCCTCGATTGCGGTTTGCGCGTGGGCCTTGCCATGGGCGATATCCGAGGCTGCCAGGAAGATCGTCGCGAACATCACCGCGTTGAGCATCGCCGCGCCGTAATCAAAGCGGCGATGCGAGCGTGGTGTCAGCGGCAGCGCGCGCGAGCCGACGATCAGCGCGGCGATCCCGAACGGCACGTTGACCGCGAACAGCGCCGGCCAGGGCGCAACCGACAGGATCGCCGAGGCGATGGTCGGGCCCGAGGCCGAGGTCAGCGCGATGACCAGCGTGTTGTAGCCGAGCCCGCGGCCGAGCCGGTCGGGCGGATAGGTGTAGCGCACCAGCGCGGCATTGATGCTCATGATCGCAGCCGCGCCGAAGCCGGCGACGAAGCGGCCGATCGCCAGGGTCGTCAGGCTGGTGGCGAAGGTCGAGCCGATCGAGGCGCAGATGAATATGCACAGGCCGATCAGATACATCCGCCGACAGCCGAAGATGTCGCCGAGGGCGGCGGCGGGCAGCAGCGTCATCGCCACCGCAATCTGGTTGGCGTTGAGCACCCAGATCGAGGCGGCCGGGGTGGCGCCGACGTGGCGCGCGATGGTCGGCAGCGCGATATTGGCGATCGACTGATCGATCACCGACATGCCCATCGCCAGCCAGATCGCCAGCACCGACCAGTAAAGCCGCGGTGCGGCCAGCCCCATCGGGTGGCCGGCGTCGTCGGCCATATGGGTGACGGGTGCCGCGCCGACGACGGCTTCGGCAGCATCTTCCGTCGTGGATTCGAAGGTCGCCCTGGTCACCGATCCGCTGCCGTCACAGCCAATCGCGCCACTTGAACCAGAGCACCGGAATGATCGTCGAAAGAACCACCAGCGCCATGGCGAAGGGATAACCCCAGGGCCAGGACAGCTCCGGCATATAGTGGAAGTTCATGCCATAGACGCCGACGATCAGCACCGGCGGCACGCCGGCGACCGAAACCACTGTCAGCACCTTGACCACGTCGTTCTGGGCAATGCTGATGAAGCCGGTCGCGGCGTCGAGCAGGAACTGGATGCGATTGGCCAGGCTGGTCTCGAACTCGTCGAGTGAATTGATATCATCGCGCACCGAAACCAGCCGCTCGCGCAAGCTGCCATCGAGCTTCGGCTGGCAGCGGTCGGCGACGAAAACGGCGATCCGGCCGAGCGTCACGAAGCTATGCCGCACCTTGGTCATCCGCTCGCTGATCCGGCCGATGCGGACCATCGCCTGGCGCAGCCGTCGCGTCGCGACGCCCAGCTTCTCCTTATGCTCGTCGACGAAGATCGTCATTGACGCCTCGGTCACGCTCTCCGCCGCGCGCTCGAGGAAGTCCGCGGCGCGGTCGACGATCTCCTCGAGGATGAAGGTCAGGATCTGGGGCGCGGTGCAATCGTCCCGCGCGAGCGATCTGCGCACTGTGTCGAAGGCGCCGAGCGGGGCGAAGCGGATGGTGATCAGCCAGCTGCCGTTGAGCAGGAAGCCGGTCGGCGCGAGCTGCCATTTGTCGCCGTCGGTGCCGGAGATCAGCGGCGCGCTGAGATAGAGGATCCCGTCATGCGCGCGCAGCCGGCTCGACGCTTCGATCTCGAGCAGATTGTCACGGCTGGGAATGGAAATACCGAAGGCGTTCTCGACCCGGGCGATTTCCTCTGGCGTCGGATCGACGAGATCGACCCAATTGGCCGCTTTTAGTGCGTCCGGGCCGTCGCCTGCGCCCGTATGGTTCGGGAAGGTGATCAGCATTGCCCCTCCATCCGCTTTCACCCCCCTGCGCGCAACTGCGGAACACGGCCGGTGCCCCTGCATTGATGCCCATGTCACGCCTCTGCAACGCAAAATCGCTAGCGGGCGCAGCGGTATTGCCGCCAGTGTGGCGGAAGGGAGAAGAACGATGGGCTTCGAGCCCTGGCTCGTGACGATCGCGGTCCTGCTGATCGGCGCCGCCGCTCATAACCGCACGGCCTAGCCGATCACGGTTTCCTTGGCCGGCACCTCCGGGTCCGCCAGCCGCACCGGATCGACCCGCTTGTCGGTGCCGACGACCGAGCGGCCGAACAGGAAATCCTTGGCCGAATTGACCGCCTCGACCGCCAGCACATGGCCGTCGCGCAGGTGGAAGATGGCAAAGCGTCCCTGATCCGGGGCGCCGCGGACGATCAGCTGTTCGGCGTCGAACGGCACGCCGGCGATCTGCAGCTTGAGATCGAACTGGTCCGACCAGAACCAGGGCACCTCATGCGCCGGCTGGGGGAGGCCGAGAATGTCATGGGCGACACGGCGGGCCTGCTCGATCGCATTGGGCACGCTTTCCAGCCGGAACATGCGGCCGCCGTAGAGCGGCATCGGCCGCCAGGCGACGTCGCCGATCGCGTAGATGTCGGGGTCGGAGGTGCGTGCGTTCTCGTCGACGACGATACCGTTCTCGCAGTCGAGCCCGGCGGCGCGGCCGAGCTCGTCGCTCGGGATGCCGCCGATCCCGACCAGCGCCGCGTCGCAGGGGATGCTGCGGCCGTCGGCCAGCACCACCGCGCTGATCCGGCCGTGCTTGCCTTCGAGCCTCTCGACATGGGCGCCGGTGATGATCTCGACGCCCTTGGCGCGGTGATAGCCGTCGAAGAAGCTCGCCAGCTGCTCGCAGGCGACGCGCGCGAGAATCCGCGATTCGCGCTCGATGATCGTCGCCGAGGCGCCCAGCGAGATCGCCGAGGCGGCGGCCTCCAGCCCGATATAGCCGCCGCCGATCACCGCCAGCCGCTGGGCCGGGCCGATCGCCGCCTTGAGCGCTTCGGCATCGTCGAGATGGCGCAGCTCGAGAATGCCGGCGAGATCGCTGCCCGGGATCGTCAGCCGGCGCGGGGTCGATCCAGTCGCCAGCACGAGCTTGTCATAAGCTTCTTCGCTGCCGTCCCGCAGCAGCACGCGGCGGTTCTTCCGGTCGATGCCGGTGACGGTCTCGCCCAGACGCAGCGTGATGTTTTTCTCCGCATAGAAGGAGTCGGCGCGCAGCTTGAGCGACTCCTCGGTCGCTTCGCCCTTGAGATAGGCCTTGGACAGCGGCGGCCGGTGATAGGGCGGGGCGGTCTCGGCGCCGATCAGGACGATCGCCCCCTCATGGCCGGCCTGGCGAAGAAAGCTCACCATATTGCCGCCGCCATGGCCCGCGCCCACGACCACCACGCGTGCCGTCTTGCCGTCCGTCATCCGATCCCTCCGTCGGGTCTCCATAGCGCGCCGGCCCGCTGTCGCAACCCGGGGTTGCCGCGAACGCTGCGTCGCGGCAAAAGCCGCGCTTCCGCCGGATCCGAGGAATCACATGACTGCTACCGTCGAGCGCGCCGGGCTGAGCGTCGCCACTGTCCTGGCGCGCTTCATCGAGGAGCGGGCGCTGCCGGGCACCGGGATCGTGGCGGATCGCTTCTGGCAGGGCTTTGCCGACATCCTCGCACGCTTCGCGCCGGCGAACCGCAGCCTGCTGGCCACCCGCGATGCGCTGCAGGCGAAGATCGACGACTGGCATCGTGCGCGGACTGGCGGGGCGCATGACCCGGTTGCCTATCGCAATTTCCTCGAGGAGATCGGCTATCTCGTCGGCGAGCCGGCGCCCTTCACCATCACCACCGAGCGGGTCGACGACGAGGTTGCCCGCATCGCCGGCCCGCAGCTGGTCGTGCCGGTGCTCAACACCCGCTTTGCGCTCAACGCCGCCAATGCCCGCTGGGGCAGCCTCTATGACGCGCTCTACGGCACCGATGCGCTCGAGCCGCCGGTCGCCGGCGCCAGGGGCTATGACCCCGAGCGCGGCGGCAAAGTCATCGCCTGGGTGCGCAACTTTCTCGACAAGGCCGCGCCGCTGGCGGTCGGCGGCTGGGCCGGGATCACCGGGCTTTCGATAGAAGGCGGCACGCTCGTGCCGGCGCTGGCCAAGCCCGAGCAGCTTGCCGGCTATCGCGGCGATCCGGCGGCCCCCAGCGCGGTGTTGCTGCGCAACAATGGCCTGCACATCGAGATCGTCGTCGATCGCAATCACCCTATCGGTCGCGACGATCACGCCGGCATCGCCGATGTCGTGCTCGAATCGGCGCTGACGACGATCGTCGACCTCGAGGATTCGATCGCCGCGGTCGATGCCGAGGACAAGGTCGAGGCCTATGCCAATTGGCTCGGGCTGATGCGGGGCGATCTGACCGCCGCGTTCGACAAAGGCGGGCGCAGCATGACCCGGGCGATGAACCCGGATCGCGACTGGACCGCGCCGGACGGCACCACCTTCAGCCTGCCGGGCCGCAGCCTGCTGTTCGTGCGCAATGTCGGCCATCTCATGACGACCGATGCGATCCGGTTGCCCGACGGCGCGGAAGCGCCCGAGGGAATCGTCGACGGCGTCGTCACCAGCCTCGTCGCGCTGCACGACATCGGCCCGGCCGGCCGCCGCGCGAACAGCGGGGCGGGCGCGATGTATATCGTCAAGCCAAAGATGCACGGCCCGGCCGAAGCCGGCTTCACCAATCGCCTGTTCGACGCGATCGAGGATCTGCTCGGTCTTGCCCGCCACACGATCAAGGTCGGCGTGATGGACGAGGAGCGGCGCACCTCGGCCAATCTCGCGGCATCGATCGAGGCGGTGAAGGGCCGTCTCGCCTTCATCAACACCGGCTTCCTCGACCGCACCGGCGACGAGATCCATACCTCGATGCGGGCCGGCGCCTTCGTCCCCAAGGCGGCGATCAAGGACAGCGTCTGGATCAAGGCCTATGAGGCGCGCAACGTCGCCATCGGCCTGGCTCACGGCCTCTCCGGCAAGGCGCAGATCGGCAAGGGCATGTGGGCCGCGCCCGACCGGATGAACGAGATGATGGAGGTCAAGATCGGCCATCCCAGGGCCGGTGCCAACACCGCCTGGGTGCCCTCGCCGACCGCGGCGACGCTGCATGCGACGCACTATCATGCGGTCGACGTCTTCGCCGTGCAGGCGGGGATGAAGGGCGCAGCGCCTCCGCCGATCGACGCGCTGCTGACGATCCCGCTCGCCGAAGGCCGCAACTGGTCGGCGCAGGAGATCGAGCGCGAACTCGACAACAACGCCCAGGGCATTCTCGGCTATGTCGTGCGCTGGATCGACCAGGGCGTCGGCTGCTCCAAAGTGCCGGACATCCACGACGTCGGGCTGATGGAGGACCGCGCGACGCTGCGCATTTCTTCGCAACACATCGCCAACTGGCTGGTCCATGAGGTGGCGACGAGCGATCAAGTCGATGCCGCGCTGAAGCGGATGGCGGCGAAGGTCGACGCGCAGAATGCCGACGATCCGCTCTACCAGCCAATGGCCGGCCATGAGGCCGACAGCCTCGCCTTCCAGGCCGCCCGCGCGCTGGTGTTCGAAGGGGTGGCGCAGCCCAACGGCTACACCGAGCCGCTGCTTCATGCGTTCAGGCGGAAGGTGAAGGGCGACGTGGCCTGAATCCTATCCTCGTCATTCCTGCGAAAGCAGGAATCCAGCTGCCTTATTGCCGGAGTCATAGGCGGGGGCACCACCCAAAGAACAGCGGGATTCCTGCTTACGCAGGAATGACGAAGGAGAAAGATCGGACCGCGCCGCTACTTCGGCAGGTAATCCGCAAACTCCACCAGCACCGCCTCGTACAGTGCCTTCTTGAACGGCACGATCAGCCGCGGCAGATCACGGGCGTCGACCCAGCGCCAGGCGCGGAATTCGGGCTCGTGCGTCGCGATGTTCACATCCTCGTCGCGGCCGAGGAAGCGAGCGAGGTACCAGGTCTGGCGCTGGCCGCGGTAGCGGCCCTTCCACAGCTTGCCGACGAGGTCGGCCGGGAGATCATAGTCGAGCTGGCGCGAGGCGCAGGCGATAATCTCGATCAGCTTGCGGCTGATCCCGGTCTCTTCCTCCAGCTCGCGCAGCGCGGCCTCGCGGCTGTCCTCGCCGGGATCGGTGCCGCCCTGCGGCATCTGCCAGGCCTCGAGCGTGGAATCGAGCCGCTGGCCGACGAACACCTTGTCCTCGGCGTTGAGCAGCATCACGCCAACCGCTGGGCGATAGGGCAGGTTCTCGCTCATGCGCGAGCCTCCGCGATCATTGCGTTCAATGCGACGAGCAGGCCGTCGACGTCCCCCACCGAGGACGGGATCGCCCGCCGCAGGTTGAGGAAGCCGTGGATATTGCCTGCCGCCTCGCGATAGACCGTCGGCACGCCGGCGAGCACTGATGCCGCAGCGTAAGCGCGCGCCTGGTCGATCAGCGGGTCGAGGCTTGCGCCGAGGATCAAGGTCGGCGGCAGGCCGGCATGATCGGCGAGGATCGGCGAGGCGCGCCAGTGATCGCGCTGCGCAGCATAGAGCAGATTGTACCACTGCAGCATCGGCGCGGTGAGGAGATAGCCTGACGCCAACAGCTCGACCGACGGATAGGTCTTCGACAGATCGACCGCGGGATAGATCGCGCATTGGGCGATCACCGGCACGTCGGCCGGCGCGTCGCGCAGCGCGATGCTCGTGACGATGGCGAGGCCGCCGCCCGCGCTGTCGCCGATGGTGACCAGGCTATCGACCCCGCGGCCGAGCGCCGCGGGGCTGGCCGCCGCCCAGCGCGCGACGGTTTCGCAATCATCCGGCGCGCAGGGCCAGGGCCTTTCCGGTGCGAGGCTGTACTCGACCGACAGCACCGGCAGGTCGAGCGTGCGGGCGATCTCGGCGCAGGCGGGCGTATAGGCGGCGATGTCGCCGAGGACGAAGCCGCCGCCATGGAAGAACAGCACGAGCGGCCCCGCCGCGCGCTCGCTGCGCGCGTCGAACAGCCGGGCCGCGATTTGACGGCCATCGGCGGCAGGGATTTCCAGGTCGCGCATCACGGCGATCTCGCCGACCGGCAGCTCGCCGAAGCTGATCGCCTGGGACGCCATCTCGCGCGCCCGCTCGGGCGTGCCCTGTTCCAGACTGGGCCCGGGCGCGGCATTGACCATGTCGAGGAAGTCGCGAACGTCCTGGCGGCAATAGAGCGTGGTCATGCTGGTCATGTGACTCCCGGGGCGGCTAAGGGTGTGTACCCACTATCGGCAACGGTCATGACGGAGCCGAGTTTGCTGCAGGGCGAGGGGCGAGGAGGGAGCGATGCTCTTGCCATCGTGACCGACGAGCGACGACGTCCCTGCGGCAAAATCGGCCCGCCGCTAAAGCGGTCGCCCGGAGGAGCCCGCTGGCCTGCGTTGCTTGCTTGCGCGTAGCTGCCAGCTACGCGTCTGCGCTGCGCGCCTTGCCAGCGGGCTCCTCCGGGCGATCCTGACCATTGCCGATAGTGGGTACACACCCTAGGCCTCGTCGGCCAACTCGCGCTGCGGATCAATATGCTGCACGTCGTCCACCATTCCGACTATGTCGTCGCCGCGGCCCGGTCGGGCAGCTTCCGCTTCGACAAATATCAGCTGGTGATGAACGAGCTGCGCGACAGCGGCGTGACCTACACCGTCCATGTCCCGCAGCCGATGCCGCGCGAATGGATCGAGACGTGCCATGATCCCGCCTATGTCGCCGAGGTGCTCACTGCGGCGGTCCCGCCGGATAAGGAGCGGCGGATCGGCTTTGCCGTCACCGCCGCGGTCGCACGCCGCGCCGCGCTGACCCCGGGCGGCACCTGGCTGGCGGCAAAACTGGCGGTGGAGCATGGTTTTGCGGCCAATATGGCCGGTGGCAGCCATCACGCGCTCTACGACACCGGCGCAGGTTACTGCGTGTTCAACGATCTTGCGATCGTCGCCCGGCGATGGGTGGCCGAGGACCCGTCCGCCCATGTGCTGATCGTCGATCTCGACGTTCACCAGGGCGACGGCACCGCGATTCTGACCGCCGACTGTGCCGCGATCACCACATTTTCGCTGCACGGCGAGCATAATTTCCCGCGGCAGAAGGCGCGGTCGAGCCATGATATCGCCCTGCCCGACGGCATCGGTGACGACGACTATCTCGCTGTTTTAGCTGAACATCTTCCCGCCGTGATCGATCGGGCGAGACCGAGTCTGATCCTCTATCAGGCCGGCGTCGACCCGCATCGCGAGGATAAATTCGGCCGACTCGGCCTTAGTGACGAGGGCTTGATCGCGCGCGACCGCTCCGTCATGGACGCTGCCCGGGAGCGGGGGCTTCCGCTCGCGTCGACGCTTGGCGGCGGCTATGGTGCGGATCCGCACAGAATCGCCCAGCGGCATGTTGCGACGACCCTCGCGCTTGCTGCGGCCAATAAGGTTTCAACCGGCTAAGACATTTTCTTTTTTGCACCTTCCGCCGTGAGGCGTAGGAGGGTCGCGATCAGGCCAAAACCGAGGAGTGGGATGGCAACCGCGTACGTACAGAAGGACGATCACCGCCAGCATGCCGATGCTGCGGAATCGGTGGTCGTTCGTTTCGCCGGCGACAGCGGCGATGGCATGCAGCTGACCGGGGGACAGTTTACCCTGTCGACCGCGCTTGCCGGCAATGATCTCGCCACCTTCCCGGACTTTCCGGCCGAGATTCGCGCGCCGCAGGGCACGACCTTCGGCGTCTCCGCCTTCCAGATCAATTTCGGCTCGACCGCGATCGAAACCGCCGGCGACCAGCCCGACGTGCTGGTGGCGATGAATCCGGCGGCGCTGAAGACCAATGTCGATGCGCTGCGCGAGGGCGGGTTGATCATCGTCGACACCGGCGAGTTCAGCGCCCGCAACCTTGCCAAGGCGGGCTACGAGACCAACCCGCTCGACGACGACAGCCTCGCCAACTGGCGGGTCGAGGCGCTCAACATCTCGCAGCTGACGATGGAGGCGGTGAAGCCCTTCGGCCTCGGCAACAAGGAAGCGCTCCGCTGCAAGAACATGTGGACGCTCGGCCTGGCGCTGTGGATGTTCGACCGCGACCGCGCGCCGCTGGTCGAATGGTTGAAGGGCAAGTTCGCCAAATCGCCCGAGCTGGCCGAGGCCAATATCGCTGCGCTCAATGCCGGCCATGCCTATGGCGAGACCGCCGAGCTCGGCAGCGAGGTGCGCCAGCTCCGTGTCCAGCCGGCCGCCGCCGAGCCCGGCCTCTACCGCACGATCACCGGCGGCGAGAGCCTTGCCTTGGGCCTCGTCACTGGCGCCCAGCTCGCTGGCCTGAAGATGTTCTTCGGCAGCTATCCGATCACCCCAGCCTCGCCTTTGCTGCACAATCTGTCGCGGCTGAAGGAGTTCGGCATCACCACCTTCCAGGCGGAAGACGAGATCGCCGCGATCGCCAGCGCGATCGGCGCGTCCTACGCTGGCCAGCTCGGCGTCACCTCGTCCTCGGGCCCGGGCATCGCGCTGAAGGGCGAGGCGATGGGCCTTGCGATCATGACCGAGCTGCCGCTGGTCATCATCAACTCGCAGCGTGGCGGCCCGTCGACCGGCCTGCCGACCAAGACCGAGCAGTCGGATCTCTATCAGGCGGTCTACGGCCGCAACGGCGATGCGCCCGTACCGGTGATTGCCGCGCGCTCGCCGGCCGACGCCTTCGAATGCGCGATCGAGGCGGTCAGGCTCGCGACCCGCTACATGACGCCGGTGATCCTGTTGACCGACGGCTATATCTCCAACGCCGCCGAGCCGTGGAAGGTGCCGGACGTCTCGTCCTACGAACCCTTCCCGGTGCAATTCAAAACCGATGTTCCCGGCGAGGGCGAGGTGCTCAAGCCCTATGCCCGCGACGCCAAGCTCGCGCGTCCGTGGATCAAGCCCGGCACGCCCGGCCTGATCCACCGCATCGGCGGCATCGAGAAGCAGCTCGACACCGGCCATATCGACTACAGCCCGGAAAACCACCAGGCGATGACCGACATCCGCCGCAACAAGGTGCTCGGTATCGCCGAGGACGTGCCCGAGCAGGAGGTCGTGCTCGGCGCGCCGGCGGGCAAGCTGGCGGTGGTCGGCTGGGGCTCGACCTTCGGCCCGATCCACCAGGCGGTGCGGCGGATGCGTCAGCGCGGCCATGACGTCAGCCATATCCACGTCCGCCATATCTGGCCGCTGCCGCGCAACCTCGGCGAATTGCTGAGGAGCTATGAGCGGGTGATCGTGCCGGAGATGAACGACGGCCAGTTCAAGACCGTGCTGCGCGATCAGTTCCTGGTCGACGCGAAGCCGATCAACAAGGTTTCGGGGCATCCCTTCAAGATCGCGGAGATCGAGGATGCCATCGCGGAGGCGCTCGCATGAATGTGATGACCACGACCACCACGCCCAAGGATTGGGAGACCGATCAGGAGGTCCGCTGGTGCCCGGGTTGCGGCGACTATGCGATCCTCAAGGCGGTCCAGCGGACCATGCCCGACCTCGGCGTGCGGCCGGAGAACACCGTATTCGTTTCCGGCATCGGCTGTTCCTCGCGCTTCCCCTATTACATGGAGACCTACGGCTTCCACACGATCCATGGCCGCGCGCCGGCAGTGGCGACGGGGATCAAGCTGGCCAATCCGGAGCTCGACGTCTGGGTGATCACCGGCGACGGCGATGCGCTGTCGATCGGCGGCAACCACACCATGCATCTGCTGCGCCGCAATCTCGATTGCCAGGTGCTGCTGTTCAACAATGAGATCTACGGGCTCACCAAAGGGCAATATTCGCCGACCTCGCGCGTCGGCACGCGTTCGCCCTCGACGCCGTTCGGTTCGGTCGACCGGCCGGTCAGCCCCTGCGGCTTTGCGCTCGGCTCGAATGCGCGCTTCGTCGCCCGCGCGATCGACGTGCACAAGAATCTGCCGGCGGTGCTGAAGGCGGCGCATGCGCACAAGGGCGCAAGCTTCGTCGAAATCTATCAGAACTGCATCGTCTACAATGACGACGTCTTCGCCAACTTCACCGAGAAGAAGGTCGCCGCGGAAAATCAGATCTGGCTCGAGCATGGCCAGCCGGCGCTGTTCGCGGGCGGCACCAAGGGCCTTCACCTCGATCGCAATGATCTCATGCTGCACGTCGTCGACGTCGAGGGCGGCGATTGGGAGGCGGCCGACGTGCTGGTCCACGACCAGACCAATCGCGGCGTCGCCCAGATGCTGATCGACATGAGCGTCGAGAACGGCATGCCGGTCGCGCTCGGCGTGATCTACAACAGCCCGGCGCCGACCTTCGAAGGCGCGATCGTCGAGCAGAGCAGCCAGGCGGCGCAGGGCAAGAAGGCCGATCTTCAGGCGCTGATCGCCAAGGGCCAGAGCTGGCAGGTCGGCCAGGCGCCGCGGCCGGTCTAAAGCGTCAAACGCGTTTCACGAAACGGGCGCAGGACCGGGGCGAGCCCAGTCATTCGCTCGATCGAGTCGTGTTTGGGAAGAGTTCGCAAGCCGGCTTCAGTCCGGCGCTGAGAGGAGATGCGACATGATGTCATCCGCCGAAGACGAACGCCAGGTGATCAACCTGGTCAACCGCTATGCCCATGCGCTCGACAGCGCCAACTGGCCGTTGCTGCGCAGCGTCTGGGCGGATGACGTCGAGGCCGATTTCGGCACCGGCGAAATCTGGAACTCGGGCGATTCGCTCAACGATTTCATGGAGAAATTCCATACCGGCCTGAAGACGATGCACATGAACGGCAATCATGCGTTCGACGACACCGGCCCCGGCAGGGCGAAGGGCCGGACCTATGTCAGGGCGCGGCTGTTCCGTCCCGATGGCTCGCTGCTGATGAAGTTCGCCGGCTGGTACAATGACGAGGTCGCCAAGATCGGTGGCGAATGGAAGATCACCAAGCGTCAGGTCGACACGATCGAATTCGAGCAGGGCGCGCAAGCCTAGTTCGCCCCGGACGACAAGGACGAAACGTACAGGAGCATAGAGATGCGCGCATTGGTGATGGACGGATTCGGCTCGCCGGATCAGGCGAAGCTGGGCGAACTGCCCAAGCCGGAAACGCTGCCCGACGATCTGTTGGTGCGGGTGACTGCGGCTGCGGTGAACCCGGTCGATTGGAAGGAAATGGCCGGCTATCTGGCGCAGGTCTACGGCGAATACGGCCAATGGGCGCCGGGCTTCGACGCCTGCGGCATCGTCGAGCAGGTCGGCAGCAACGTCAGCGGCTTTGCCAAGGGCGACCGTGTCGTCCTGCTCGCCGATCGCCGTGAGGGCCCGCAGAGCGGCACGCTCGCCGAATATGTCCGCGTGCCGGCGCGGCTCGCCGCCAAGGCGCCAGCCAAGGCGAGCGATGCCGAGGTTGCGGCGATCCCGACCGCCGGCATCACCGGTTATCAGGGGCTGTTCCGCCCGGATGTCGGCACGCTCAAGGCCGGTGAATCGGTGCTGATCCTCGGCGCGTCAGGCGGCATCGGCAGCTTCTCGATCGGCTATGCCCATGCCGCCGGCGCCCGCGTCGCCGCGGCGGCGCGCGACGTCAACCTCGACTATGTCCGCTCATTGGGCGCCGATCTCGCGATCGACTACAAGAATGAGGATGTCCTCGCGGCGGTGAAGACATGGGCGCCGGCGGGTGTCGACCATGTCCTCGACGCCGGCACCGGCGGCAATCAGTCCGGCATTCTCGACATGATCAAGGACGGCGGCCGGCTGGTCATCGTCGCGACCTACGTCAACGACGCGGATATCGAGAAGCTCACCGCCGAGGCGGGCAAGCGCGGCATCTCGGTCCATTATCTGCTGCTCGATCTTGCCACGCTGCGGGAGGATCTCGACGCCACCGCCAAGCTGATCGACGCGGGCAAGATGAAGCTGCCCGAAGTCACGCTCTATCCGCTGGCGCGCGGTGCCGAGGCGCTTGTCGCCCAGCAGACCGGCGGCGTGCGCGGCAAGCTGGTCGTGACGATCGACTGAGGCGGGATTCTATTTTTCTTCGTCATTCCCGCTAAAGCGGGAATCCATGCAGCCTTCGTGCGTGATGCGACGGTCGTCTGGATTCCCGCTTTCGCGGGAATGACGGATAAGACTACGCCCCGACCGGATCGCCGACGCGGACGCGTTCGCCGGTTTCGAAATCCCGCTCGAGCAGTGCGACGATCGCCTCGCCGACGACCTCGGGCGGCTTGACCGTCGCCGGATCCTCGCCGGGATAGGCGTTCGCGCGCATCCGCGTCCGCGTCGCGCCCGGGCTGACCAGCGCGACGCGGATCGCGGTGATCGACGCGACCTCGGCGGCATAGCTCAGCAGCAGATTTTCCATCGCCGCCTTGGTCGCGGCATAGCCGGCCCAATAGGCCCGCGGGTGGCTCGCAACGCCGGTGGTGAGCGCGATCAGCCGCCCGGCCGCGCTGTTGCGCAGCAGTGGATCGAAGGCGGCGACGAGCTGCTGGGTCGCGACGATGTTGGTCGCGATCACCTTGCCGAATTCCTTCTCGTCGAGATGCGGCACTGGCGTCAGCGAGCCGAGCATCGCTGCCGAATGGACGATCACGTCGAGCGCCGGCCAGCGCGGGGCGACCGCTTCGGCGAGCTTGCGGATGCTTAGGCCGTCGGTCAGGTCGAGCGGCGCGATGGTGGCGGTGCCGCCGGCCTGATGGATCGCCTCCTCGACCTCCTCGAGACCCGCGCTGGTCCGCGCGGTGAGGATGACATGGGCGCCGGCCCTGGCGAGTGCCCGCGAGGTTGCCGCGCCGATGCCGCGGCTGGCGCCGGTGACCAGCGCGATCTTGCCCTGAAGGGGCATGCTAGGCCGCCGAGCCGGCGAGGAGCGAGAGCTGGTCGACCGGCGCGATGTCTTCCTGATCGGTCAGATGGGTCGGATAATCGCCGGTGAAGCAGGCGTCGCATTGCTGCGGGTTGAGATCGTCGCGTCCGTCTTCGCCGACCGCCTTGTAGAGACCCTCGATCGACAGGAAGGCGAGGCTGTCGACGTTGATATAATCGGCCATCTGCGCGACCGACATCTGCGCGGCGAGCAGCTTGGCGCGTTCCGGCGTGTCGACCCCGTAGAAGCAGCTGTGCCGCGTCGGCGGGCTCGCGATGCGCATGTGAATCTCGCGCGCGCCGGCATCGCGCAGCATCTGGACGATCTTGAGGCTGGTCGTGCCGCGGACGATCGAATCGTCGATCAGCACGAGCTTTTTGCCGTCGATCAGCTCCTTGTTGGCATTATGCTTGAGCTTGACGCCGAGGTGGCGAACCCCGTCCGACGGCTGGATGAAGGTCCGCCCGACATAATGCGAGCGGATGATGCCGAGCTCGAACGGGATGCCAGATTGCTGGGCATAGCCGATCGCCGCCGGGGTGCCGGAATCGGGCACCGGCACGACGATGTCGGCGTCGACCGGATCCTCGATCGCGAGCTGCTGGCCGATGCGCTTCCTGACCGAATAGACGCTGGTCCCGCCGATGATCGAATCGGGCCGGGAGAAATAAACCTGCTCGAAGATGCAGGGCCGCGGCCGCATCGGCGCGAACGGCCGGATCGAGCGCATCTCGGCGTCGGAAATGATGATCATCTCGCCGGGCTCGACACTGCGGATATAGGTCGCCCCGACGACGTCGAGCGCGACCGTCTCCGAGGCGAGGATGAAGGCGTCGCCGACCTTGCCGAGCACCAACGGACGGATGCCCAGCGGGTCGCGGCAGGCGATCATGCCCTCCGGTGTCAGGCAGATCAGCGAATAGGCGCCCTCGATCCGCTTCAGCGCATCGATGAACTTGTCGAGCAGGGTCCGGTAGGTCGAGGTCGCAACGAGATGGATTATCGTCTCGGTATCGCTCGTCGACTGAAAGATCGCGCCGCGCCGGACGAGCTCCCGGCGGAGGGTCATCGCATTGGAAAGATTGCCATTATGGGCGACGGCGAAGCCTCCGGAGGAGAGCTCGGCGAAGAGCGGCTGGACGTTGCGCATCGCCGTCTCGCCGGTCGTCGAATAGCGCACATGGCCGATCGCGACCTTGCCGCTCAATGCGCGGATGACCTCGTCACGGTCGAAATTGCCGGCGACATGGCCCATCGCGCGATGGGTATGGAACTGGCGCCCGTCCCAGCTGGTGATGCCGGCGGCTTCCTGGCCGCGGTGCTGCAGCGCGTGGAGACCCAGCGCGACCATCGCCGCGGCGGTTTCCGCGCCCCATATGCCGAATACGCCACATTCCTCGTGGAGCTTGTCATCATCGAACGGGTTCGTCGTCAGCATCCAGGATCCGTTGCCATGGAGTCGCGGTCGCGAGGGCCATATAGGGGTCAAACTTCGATTTGTCGCCCCCGCGGAGTAACCAAAACGTCATGAACAGCGATCAGCGCGAGCAGGGGACCGAGCTTTCCCCGAAATGGGATGCCGCCGGCCTGATCACCGCCGTGGTTACCGACGCGAAGGACGGGGCGGTGCTGATGCTCGCCCATATGAACCAGGCGGCGCTCGAGGCGACGATCGCGACCGGCGAGGCCCATTTCTGGTCCCGCAGCCGCGGCCGGCTGTGGAAGAAGGGCGAAAGCTCGGGGCATGTGCTGCGCGTGACCGGCCTGCGGATCGACTGCGACCAGGATGCGATCTGGCTGACCGCAGAAGCTGCCGGCCCTGCCTGCCACACCGGCGAACGCAGCTGCTTTTACCGGCGAATCGAGGGCGGCAAGCTGGTGCGCGACGAGATCTGACCATTTTTCTTCGTCATTCCCGCGAAGGCGGGAATCCATAGGGAATCAGTAGCGACACGAAGGCTGCTGGATCCCCGCCTACGCGGGGATGACGAAAAATAAGAGTCTTCAGCCCTCGGGCAGGAAGTCCGGCACCGAGAGATAGCGTTCGCCGGTGTCGTAGTTGAAGCCGAGCACACGCGTGCCAGCCGGCAGCTCGGCGAGCTTCTGGCTGATCGCCGCCAGCGTTGCGCCGGAGGAGATGCCGACCAGCAGCCCTTCCTCGCGCGCCGCGCGCCGCGCCCAGTCCTTGGCGGCGTCGGCCTCGACCTGGATGGTGCCGTCGAGCACGGCGGTGTGGAGGTTTTCGGGGAGGAAGCCGGCACCGATGCCCTGGATCGGGTGGGGACCGGGCGCGCCGCCGGAGATCACCGGCGAGGCGGTCGGTTCGACCGCATAGGCCTTGAGCTTCGGCCAGCTCTTCTTCAGCACCTCGGCGCAGGCGGTGATATGCCCGCCGGTGCCGACCCCGGTGATCAGCACGTCGATCGGCGTGTCGGCGAAATCGGCGAGGATTTCCTGGGCGGTGGTCCGGGCGTGGACCTCGATGTTGGCCGGATTCTCGAACTGCTGCGGCATCCAGGCGCCGGGCGTCTGGTCGACCAGCTCGAGCGCGCGGGCGATCGAGCCCTTCATGCCCTTCTCGCGCGGAGTGAGGTCAAAGCTCGCGCCATAGGCGAGCATCAGCCGCCGCCGCTCGAGCGACATCGATTCCGGCATGACCAGAATCAGCCGGTAGCCCTTGACCGCGGCGACCATGGCGAGGCCGATGCCGGTATTGCCGCTGGTCGGCTCGATGATCGTGCCGCCGGGCTTGAGCTTGCCGCTCTTCTCGGCGTCCTCGATCATCGCCAGGGCGATGCGGTCCTTGATCGACCCGCCGGGGTTGGCGCGCTCGGATTTCGACCAGACCTCGGCGTCGGGGAACAGCCGCGAGAGCCGGATGTGGGGGGTGTTGCCGATCGTGGCGAGGACGTTATCGGCCTTCATGGCGTGCCTCCTGGAGCAAGCGCATCGGGTGGATCGAAGCTACGCGCGCGACGCAGTTCGGGGAAGAAACGCATCCATAACAAAGTCACGCCGATCGCGCCGACTCCTCCGACGACGACGGCGGCGACCGGGCCGACCAGCGAGGCGAGCAGGCCCGATTCGGCTTCGCCCAGCTCATTGGACGCGGAAATGAACAATCCCGAGACAGCGCCGACCCGGCCGCGCATCTCATCGGGGGTGTAGAGCAGCATCAGCGACTGGCGGACGAAGACCGAGAACATGTCGGCCGCGCCGAGCAGCAGCAGGCAGAACAGCGACAAGACCATCGACGTCGACAGGCCGAAGCCGACCGTCGCGACGCCGAACAGGCCGACCGCCAGGAACAGCTTGATGCCGACGCCATGCTTGAGCGGCCGCCAGGAGAACCACAGCGCGACCAGCGTCGCGCCGATCGCCGGCGCGGCCCGGAGATGGCCGAGGCCTTCCGGGCCGACGTGCAGGATGTCGCGCGCATAGACCGGCAGCATCGCCGTCGCCCCACCGAGCAGAACGGCGAACAGGTCGAGCGAGATCGCGCCGAGGACGAGCCGGTTCTTGCGGACGTAATGCAGCCCGTCGACCATCTGCCGCCAGGGGCTGGCTTTGGCCAGCTGCTCGCGCGCGGGGAGCGGACGCAGGCCCAGCAAGCAAAGCAGCGAAAGGAGCAAGAGACCGGTCCCGACCCAATAGGGCACGGACGCGCCGATGGCGTAGAGATATCCACCCAGCGCCGGCCCCGCGATCGCTGCACCTTGCCAGGCAAAGGAACTCATCGCGATCGCACGAGGCAGGATTTCCTTGGGAACGAGGTTCGGCGAAATCGCCGACATTGCGGGCATCTGGAAGGCGCGCGCGACGCCCAGCACCGCGGCGATGCTGAAAATCGCTGGGAGCGACGACAAATGGCGTTCGGCGAGCAGCGCCAGCACCGCGGTGCAGATCATCTGGAGCAGTGTCGACGTCCAGATGATGTAGCGCCGGTCCAGCCGGTCCGCGGTCAGCCCGGCCGGCAGGGTCAGGGCGAACAGCGGCAGAAACTGCGCGAGGCCGACAAAGCCGAGCTGAAGCGCGGCCGCCTTCTCCGACAGCCCCTCGGTGCGGGCGATGTCATAGACCTGCCAGCCGATGACGACGACGATCGCGATCTGCGCGAGCGTCGCCGCTAGGCGGGAGATCCAGAACAGGCGGAAGTCGCGGATCGCGAAAGGCGAACGTGGCATGACTCCCCGCCTAGGCGAGGTTAGCCGCAGCGATCAACCGCAACTGCGCTTTACGCGTGTAAAGCAACGCACAATCCTTCCCCTCCCTTTACTAGGAAGGGCTAGGGGTGGGTATCGACGGCGCAGCCGTCGGCTCTTGCCCCTCGATTGCGCGCAGCGTCGTCAGCATTGCGCTGTCGCGCCTACCCACTCCCAACCCTACCAAAGGGAGGGGAGGAAGAGGGTAGCCGCCGTATTGTTGGTTAGCCCTCGGCCTTGACCGCAGCCTCGGCGGCCTGGAAGCCGATCTTGCTGTGCTGGCCGTCGCAGAACGGCTTGTTGGTCGAGGCGCCGCAGCGGCAGAGATAGACCTGCTTCTTGCCGCTGAGGTCATGGACGTTGCCGCCGCCGTCCTTCAGCGTGAGCCCGGCGAGGTCGCCGGCGACCATATAGGGGCCGTTGTTCAGGATGGTGACTTCGATCGACATTGCAGCTCTCCTCTTGTCGATGATCAGCCAGCGGTGACGAAGCTGTCGATCACCCGTTTGCGCCCGGCCAACTCAAAGTCGATCTCGAGCTTGTTGCCGTCGATAGCGGCAATCGTCCCATAGCCGAACTTCTGATGGAAGACCCTGAGGCCGGTCGCCAGATCGGCGCGCGGCTGGGCGGCGAAGCTGGCGGCGCTGACCCGCGCCTCCTTGACCTGCGCCGGGCGGGTCAGCGGGCCGCCGGCGGCGGCACGCTGCCAGCCCGGTCCGCGGCCGGTGCCGCGGGCGACGTCGGCGAAGGGATCGGCGCGCTCAGACCAGGCGGCGCGCCACAGGCTTTCGCCGCCGGTCATCGTCGTCTCCCTGTCGATCTGGTCCTCGGGCAGCTCGGCGATGAAGCGCGACGGGATCGATGAGGTCCATTGCCCATAGATTCGGCGATTGGCGGCGTGGAGGATGACGCAGCGCCGCCTGGCGCGGGTGATCGCGACATAGGCGAGCCGGCGCTCCTCCTCGAGCGCGGCGGCGCCGCCTTCGTCGAGCGCGCGCTGCGACGGGAAGACGCCTTCCTCCCAGCCGGCGAGGAACACCGTGTCGAACTCGAGGCCCTTGGCGGCGTGGATCGTCATGATCGGGGTCTTGGGGCTCTCCTGGTCGGCGTCATTGTCCATCACCAGCGCGACATGCTCGAGAAAGCCGCCGAGATTCTCGAACTCTTCCATCGCCCGCACCAGCTCGGCGAGATTTTCCAGCCGGCCGGCGGCTTCGGCGGTGCGGTCGGCCTGCCACATCGCGGTGTAGCCCGATTCCTCGAGCACCATCCGGGCGAGATCGGTGTGCGGGACCTGGTCGCGCTGGATCCGCCAGCGGGCGAGGTCGGCGATGAAATTGCCGATCGCGCGGCGTGCCTGCGGTGTCACCTCGTCGGTGTCGAGGATCAGCGCCGCCGCGGTGGTCAGCGGCACGCCTCGCGCGGCGGCGAGCGCGTGGATCCGCTGCAGCGCCTTGTCGCCGAGCCCGCGCTTGGGCGTGTTGATGATCCGCTCGAAGGCAAGGTCGTCGGCCGGCTGGGCGACGACGCGGAGATAGGCGAGCGCATCGCGGATCTCGGCGCGCTCGTAGAAGCGGAAGCCGCCGACGATGCGATAGGGCAGGCCGATGGCGATGAAGCGGTCCTCGAACTCGCGCGTCTGGAACTGCGCGCGGACGAGGATCGCGCAATGATCGGCGCGGCCGCCGCGGGCGATATGCGCCTCGATCTCGTCGCCGACCCGGCGCGCTTCCTCGGGGCCGTCCCAGATGCCGACGACCTCGACCTTCTCGCCGCCATTGGCCTCGGTCCACAAGGTCTTGCCGAGTCGGCCGCCGTTCTTGGCGATCAGCCCGGAAGCAGCGGCGAGGATTTCGGGGGTCGAGCGATAATTCTGCTCCAGCCGGATGATCACGGCGCCCGGAAAGTCCTTCTCGAAGCGCAGGATGTTGGCGACTTCGGCGCCACGCCAGGAATAGATCGACTGATCGTCGTCGCCGACGCAGCAGATGTTCTTGCGCTGCTGGGCGAGCAGCCGCAGCCAGAGGTATTGGGCGGTGTTGGTGTCCTGGTACTCGTCGACCAGGATATAGTGGAAGCGCTGCTGATAGCCCTCCAGCACGTCGCGATGCTGCGTGAAGATGGTCAGCATGTGCAGCAGCAGATCGCCGAAATCGCAGGCGTTGAGCGTGCGCAGCCGCGCCTGGTAATCGGCGTAGAGCGCCTTGCCCTTACCATGGGCGAAGGCCTCGCTCTCGCCCGCGTCGACCTGATCCGGGGTGAGGCCGCGGTTCTTCCAGCGATCGATCAGCCCGGCGAGCAGCCGCGCCGGCCAGCGCTTCTCGTCGAGCCCGGCGGCCTGGATCAGCTGCTTCAGCACGCGCAGCTGATCGTCGGTATCGAGGATGGTGTAGTTCGAGTGCAGGCCGACCAGCTCGGCATGGCGGCGCAGCATGCGTGCCGCGGTCGAATGGAAGGTGCCGAGCCACGGCACGCCCTCGGCGGCATCGCCGACGATGCGGGCGACCCGCTCCTTCATCTCGCGCGCCGCCTTGTTGGTGAAGGTCACCGCCAGAATCTCGGACGGCCAGGCGCGCCGCGTGGCGATGAGATGAGCGAGCCGCGCGGTCAGCGCCGCGGTCTTGCCGGTGCCGGCGCCGGCGAGCATCAGCACCGGGCCTTCGGTGGTCAGCACCGCCTCGCGCTGCGGCGGGTTGAGCCCGGCGAGATAGCCCGGTTCGGGCGCGGATGGGGCGGGGACGGTCACCTCGAACAGTTAGGGAACATGGGCGGCAAGGGCAACCACCGGCGTCCCGTTGGGCGTCGCTTAGGCGCTGCGCAGCAGGGTGACCTTTGCCTTGCCATAGGTCCGCTCGGCCTCGACCGAAAAGCCATCGGGCGCGACCGGCGTGGCGCGCGTCGTCTCGACAGTCGCCCAGCCGCCCGGCGCAAGCCAGCCGAGGCGGCGCAGCCGCTCGAGCACCGGCACGGCGAAGCTGGACTCATAGGGTGGGTCGAGCAGCAGCAGGTCGCACGGACGCCGTGCCGGGCCCAGCGTCTCGACCGCGACCGGCATCAGCTCGCTCTGCGCTTCGGCGCCGAGCCGGGCGATGTTGGCGCGGATCGCGGCGATGGCGGCTCGCTCATTCTCGACGAAGAGGCAGGAGGCGGCGCCGCGCGACAGCGCTTCGAGGCCCAGCGCGCCCGAGCCAGCGAAGAGATCGGCGACGGCCAGCCCCTCGAAATCGCCCAGCCGGCTCACCAGCATCGAGAACAGCCCCTCGCGGGTGCGATCGGCGGTCGGCCGGGTCGCCGCGCCGGAAGGAGCCGCCAGCGTCCGGCCGCGCCAGCGCCCGGCGATGATCCTCATCTGGCGAGCGCCTTGCGGAAGGCGACGATCTCATGCTGGCGAACCTCGTCGACCGCGCCGGCGGGCAGATCGCCGAGCCTGAACGGCCCATAGGCGATGCGGATCAGCCGCGAGACCTGGACGCCGAGATGCTCCAGCACGCGGCGCACCTCGCGGTTCTTGCCCTCGGCGAGGCTGAGCTCGATCCAGACGTTACGGCCGGTGCGCCGCTCCATATTGGCGTTGATCGGGCCATAGCGGATGCCGTCGATCTCGATTCCCTCGATCAGATCCTCCAGCGCCGCCTGGCTGACCTCGCCGTAGGCGCGGGCGCGATAGGTCCGCGGCACGCCGCTCGACGGCAGCTCCATCGACCGCTTGAGCCCGCCGTCGGTGGTCAGGAGCAGTAGCCCCTCGGTGTTGCGGTCGAGCCTGCCGACCGGCATCACCCTTGGCAGGTCCGGCGGCAGCCGGTCGTAGATCGTCGGCCGGCCCTTGGGATCATGGGCGGTGGTCAGGAGGCCGATCGGCTTGTGGAAACGGAACAGCCGCGCCGGCGCGGGCGCCTTGACCGGCTTGTCGTCGACCGTCACGCCCTTCAGCCCGGTCAGCAACGTCGCCGGGGTTTCGACCGCGACGCCGTCGATCTTCACCCGCCGTTCTGCGATCATCCGCTCGATCTCGCGGCGCGAGGCGATTCCGGCACGGGCCAGCAGCTTGGCGATGCGCTCGCCCTGACGAGATTCGGCTGTGGGCGGCGGCGGCATCGGGGGTGACTAGGGGCTGTACCGATTCCCGGCAATGGGCTGGCGTTCGACCGATGTGTTGCGTATCGCTCGGGCGGGTCGGTCTGGTGTGGCGGTAAAATGCTGTTCGCGAAAAAGGATCGCAAGCTGCGCCGGGTGCTGGTGGTCGAGGACGAGCCACTGGTCGCCTTCGACAATGAGCATGCGCTGGTCGACGCCGATTATGAGGTGGTCGGCACCGTCGACAATGTCGAGGCGGCGCTCGAGCTGATCGAGGAGGGCGCGCCGGACATCGTCCTGTGCGACCTCAAGATCGCCGGCGAGGGCACCGGCATGGATGTCGCCCGCGCCGCCCAGGCGAAGGGGATCAAGGTGCTGTTCGTCACGGGGAATTGCCCGCTTGAGGCGCAGGCGCTCGCCGTCGGCTGCCTCGCCAAGCCCTATGGCCCGCGCGACCTCACCGATGCGCTCGACGCGGTCGAGGCGGCGCTGGCCGGCAAGAAGTCGCGGCGGCTGCCCGGCAGCCTCAGCCTCTACATCGGGCCGGGCCGCTGAACGAGGATCTCGCAACCACTGCGGGCCGTGCACCCGCCGGCTGGCGGGCGAAGCTGCCCGCCGGCGTGCAGCCCTATTTCGAGGCGGCGCCGCTCGCCGCGCTGTTTCTTGGCATATCCTCCGGCTTTCCCTTCGCCATGATCGGCGCGACGCTTTCCACCCGGCTGGCGCAGAATGGCATCGACAAGAAGGCGGTGACCGCCTTCGCGCTGGTCATCCTCGCCTATAATTTCAAATGGCTCTGGGCCTGGGTCATCGAGGGGGTGCGCCTGCCGCTGCTCGGACGGCTCGGCCAGCGCGTCTCGTGGATGCTGCTCGCCGGCCAGCTGGTCGCCATCGCGGTGATCTATCTCGGGCTGACTGATCCGCACGCCGGGCTGATGGGCACCGTCAGGGCGGCTATCTTCCTCGGCATTGCCGGGGCGACCTACGACATCGTCATCGACGCCTATCGCATCGAGCTGCTTGAGCCCGAGCAGCTCGGCGTCGGCGCCGGCATGTCGCAATATGGCTGGCGGATCGGCGCGACCGCGGCCGGCGCGCTCGCGCTGGTGGTCGCGGCGCAGGCCGGCTGGACCGCGGCGTATATCGCCTGCTCGATCTTCGCCTTGCCGGCGATGCTGACCGCATTGGTCATGGGCGAGCCGAAGCGCCACCGCCCGGCGGCGGGACGCCGCGGGCTGAGCGAGGTCGCCGCCGCGGTGATCGGTCCCTTCGCCGAGTTCTTCCGCCGTCAAGGCGCCTTCGTCGTGCTGCTGTTCATCCTGTTGCACAAGGTCGGCGATACGCTCGCCAATCTGACCTTCCGCCTGTTGTTCAACGATCTCGGCTACACGAACGCCGAGATCGCGATCTACGACGTCGGCGTCGGTTTCTGGGCCCTGCTCGCCGGGATTTTCGTCGGCGGCGTGCTCTACACGCGGCTGGGCATGAAACGCTCGGTGCTGCTCAGCCTGGTGCTGATGGCGGTATCGAATCTCAGCTTTGCCGGGCTCGCGCTCGCCGGTCATTCCAACGCGATCATGGCGGGCGCGGTCGGCTTCGAGAATTTCGCCAGCGGCGTCGGCGGGGTGGTGGTTGTCGCCTATCTTTCGGCGCTGTGTGACCTTCGCTACACGGCGGCGCAATATGCGCTGATCTCCGCGGCGGCGAGCATCTTCGGCCGTCTCGTTACCGGCTCGAGCGCGGGCCGGCTCATCGAGGCGTTCGGCTATGTCGAATTCTACCTGCTGACCACCGTCATCGCGCTGCCCGGGATCCTCTTGTACTGGTGGATGCTGCGGACCGGCTTGGTCGACAGCTCGATCGGCTCAGCCGGTACTGAGGAC
>Ga0207667_10001538_pt1 | contig 29012 bp, 25 predicted proteins | sample KBSCornC52_FD_184301 | JGI IMG/M metagenome (GOLD analysis project Ga0207667, IMG submission 184301) | Corn rhizosphere microbial communities from Kellogg Biological Station, Michigan, USA - KBS Corn C5-2 (SPAdes) (version 2) | ecosystem: Host-associated > Plants > Roots > Rhizosphere > Soil ...
GCATTCTCGACGTATATCTACATCGGATTGGCGGGAATCGGGTTGGCCCTGATGTTACAGCCTCTTCTGCATTTTGGTTGATCGCGGACGCGCCGTGGTTTCAGGAGACGAGATGGGACTCCGATACAATACCGGTAGTCTTCAGTAAAGGGAAACACGCCCGTGGAGTACACCAGATACGCATTGCTTGGGATTGCTCTGCTGGGCACGCTTACATCGACGATCTTTCTTGTGCTGGTTGTTATCGCGGCGATTCGGTTCAAAAGCCGCCCGGCATTGAAGCGTGATGAATCGTTCCTTCCCCCCGTCAGTCTTTTGAAACCGCTTCATGGAGCCGAGCCGGGGCTTCGGGAGTACCTGGAAAGCTTCTTCACGCTCGACTATCCGGAGTTTGAGATTCTGTTTTGCGCGCGCCGGGAATCGGACGCCGGAATCAGGTTAGCGCGGGAGGTTGCTGCCAGGTATCCCGACGTGCCGGTGCGATTTTTATTCTCAGGGGATCCTCCGTGGCCGAACGCGCGGTGTTATTCGCTGTCGCTGATGGCACCGAAGGCGAGCCATGCGTTGCTGGTGATCACAGATAGTGATGTGAGGGTACGTCCGGAATTTCTGCGGGAAGTGGCGGCGCCTTTTGCGGATGAGATGACGGGCGCATCGACTTGCATGTATCGCGGGGATGCTACGGGGCTGGGCTTCTGGGGATTGATGGAAGGCATGGGCATGAGCGTCGAGATGACGGCGGGAGTTGTTACAGCCGACATGCTTGAGGGGATGAAGTTCACGCTTGGGCCTTGCATGTCGGTGAGAAAAGAGGCGCTCGACAGCATTGGCGGATTCGAGCAGCTTGGATATTACTACGCTGATGACTTCATGCTGGGGAACCTGGTCGCGGAGAAGGGCTGGAAGGTATGGCTTTCATCGCACACGATCGATCACTGCATTGTGAATGACGGGTTCTGGCGGAACTTCTCGCACCAGTGGAGTTGGATGAAGTCGACGCGGTTCAGCCGACCTGCGGGGCATCTGGGAACGGGGCTTACGTTTGCGGTGCCATTTGGGATCATGGGACTGGTTTCGGGTCTCTGGATGGGCAATCCGCTGCTGGGGTGGTCGCTGTTCGCGTGGTCATGGCTGTCGCGATCACTGCTGAGCGTGGTTGCAGGCGGATGGGTGGTAAAGGATCCTGCTGCGATTCGGCTGTGCTGGTTGTATCCAGTGCGCGATCTGATGGGCGCGATCCTATGGGCCTTGAGCTATACCAGCCGCGAGGTGGGTTGGCGTGACGATCGGTTCGTGCTGGAGAAGCGCGGGCTGATGCGCAGGATCTCGGGTGGAAACGCGGGGCGCGAGCAGGTTGTGGGATAGCTCCGCAGGGCGTGGCCTGTCTGTATGAATTGCGACGAAATGCAATTGAAGCTAATTGAGTGGCCGATCGGTCCAGAGTTGCTTGTCGGCGATAGATTGGACGGGATAGAGACGTCCCGCCAGAAGTTGTTCGGCCTTGGACTGGTACTCGTCTTGCGCGAAGAGCCATTTGCGCTCGCCAGAACCCCACGCTTTTGAGAGCTGATCTTCGTTGAGGAAAATATCCGGTGCGTCGGGATAGCAGGATCCCCACACGAGCGATGATCCGACGCCGCGCGGCGAGCACCGAGGCATCACCACATACGCCGGCTTACGCAGGAAATTGTGCGTATAGAAGATGACCGACGATGCGTCTGACTGGTCGTGATAAACGATGAAGGAGTCAGAAGGAGAACCGTTGGCGAGGATGGCGTCGGCGAGTTGTTTTGAGCTCAACATCGGATCGAAACGAGCGAAGGCGATGTGAGCGGCGATAAGGAAGAAGGCAAGTGTCACAGCAATGCTGATGGTCGCGGACATGTGTTTCTGACGAACGCGCATGATCCAGCCGAGCGCAGGTCCGATGAGCATAGCAAGAGCCGCAATGATCGCCGGCAGCCGTAATGCGGCGAATGACGGGCCGGTGAGATCGAAGAAATGAGACATCGACAGCGTGTATCCCCCGACGTCACGATGGGCAAGGAGAGTGCCGATATCAGAAACGTAAGGCAGGTTGCGCGACTCCCACAGACAATAGCCGAGAATAGCGGCGATCAGTAACCCCACAATTGTGAAGAATGCCTGCGCGGCGCTGACCCACTTCTGGGAGAGCAGCGGTTTCTGGCCCTCGGGTCCACGGCGTTCCTCAATGCCGGCGAGTGTGGCTGAGAGCAGCATCAACAGCGGCGTCCACGCGGGGAAGGTGTAGTACTCCTGGTTGGTGGAGATTGAAAAGAAGAGTAGTGTGAAACCGGCGAAGAGCGCGAGCAGCCAGGTGGATCGGACGCGGAACTTGTGCCGCTCGACGTATCCGGCGACGTCTTCGCGAACGGCGTGTTCGAGATAGAAGTCGACCGTCTGGCCGGCATCGCGGCGCAGGTGCTGAAGCCAGGTTCGACGCGTTCTCCAGGCAGTGACGAGAAGCGCCGGAGCGAAGAGGCTCCACGGAAAAAGCCAGACGAGATGCGCGAGCCAATACACGAGGACCGGCATTTTGTTGTAGTCGTTCGGAAAGCGGCCACCAATGAAGCGCATCAGGTGCTCATTGATGAAATAGAAGTACCAGAAGCCGTGAACGTTGCCGAGCGTCGGATGGTTGCCGATGGGATGACCTTGATCAGGATTGCGGAGGCCGCAGAGAATGTGCCAGGGAGCTGTAATTGCGAGATAGAAAAGGATTCCCGTGAACGGCTTGAGTTCGCGCCAGCGACGCCACTGTCCGCTCAGCAAGAGCAAGGGAACGGCGGCGCCGAGGAAAAATACGGGTGCAATGAGCCCCTTGGTAAGCGTAGCGAGCGCGAGTGCGGCCCACATCAGGTAAATGCGAATGGGCTGCCGGGTCTCAAGTCCGGTCAAGAAAGACCATAGGGCGAGAAGCAGTAGAAAGCTCAGAAGCGCTTCCGGTATAGCGAAGCGCGTGAAGAGAAATGGTCCAACAGAAGTGAGGACTGCGAGTCCGGCGTAAAGTCCTGCGCGGGAGCCCCAGCCGCGGGAGGTCCAGAGCCAGGCAAGCCAAGCCAGACCAAGCAAAGCGAGGGTGTTAGGCAGGTGAGTGGCGAACACATTCTGGCCGAAGATCTTGTAAAGTCCAGCGGCAAGCCAGTAGGGGAGCGGCGGTTTTTCCAGATAGCGGATCCCATCGAGCTTCATGGTGACCCAGTCGCCGGATTCGGCCATGTGCTGGGCGACCTGGGCATGGGAGGCGTCGACATCGTCGAGCAGCGGAGGGGTGAAAAGCGAGGCAAACTGTACTGACAGAAATATTGCGCCGAGCAGCACCCAGGCCGCCCACCCAAACTGAGAGCGCAGATTTTTCTCCGCGGCAATAGGATGTGTTGCTGTCATGTAAGCCTCTGGAAATCAAGGATAACAGCGGCGAAGACATGCAATCTCACTCGTCGAAATACGTTGAGCACCCGGTGGAAAGCGGCCAGAGTCTAGAATGAGGCGCAGGTTAATCTTTTGTGAACCGTAGCGGCTCATCGACGGAGAGCCAAATGCAGACGCCCCGCGATCGGTTTGCCGAGTGGCCGCAACTCCTTGAGCGCTGCGGGCGCAAGCCGACGCTGAAGAGTGTGCATGCACTTCGCGTGGCGACTCTGCGCATGCAGGTCGAGTCACAACGTAAGTTGGACAACTTACCCGGTGTGAGCCATGAGGCTCAGGCGATACGGCGCTTCGGCAAAGTGGCGCAAAAATTGCGAGATGATCTGGCGCCTGTGCGAGAGCTGCATGTTTGGATCAGCAAACTGCGAAGACTGCGAGAATCGCTGAGGGAGACCCCAGGATACGTGCCACGGTCAACTCGGCAATTGATTCTCCAGGTCGAGCGACTGGAAGATCGGCTGAAGACAAAGCGCAAACGGGCTGCGTTGAAGCTGGAGAAGAAGATTCAAAGGCACCGGCAGGAATTACTGCGGATCTTTCGGAAACTTGAGGAAGGGAATGGCGTGCGGAGCCATGAAGCCCATGCCAATCAATCCGCAAAGCTAGCGAAAGAGTTTGCTGGAATCGCGGCGGAATTCCCGGTGCTCGAATTGAGCAATCTGCACGAATTTCGGAAAGCGCTCAAGAAGATTCGATATGTCGCAGAGATTGATCGCGCCGATCCTGCATGCCGAACGATTGCGACGCAGATGAAGAAGGCGCAGGATGCGATCGGCGATTGGCATGATTGGGAATTGCTGGCGCTCCTGATCGGGCGGAAGAGGCATGGCAAGGATGCTGCACTTGCAGATTTGCTTGGCAACCTTGCGTCGGAAGCTGCCCAATCTGCGATTGCGGTCAGCCAAGCTACGATCCAGCACATGGCTAACCTGAAGCGGGAACAGCACGGGGAGTTCGACCATCTATGCAAGGCGCCGGTGCGTAGTGAAAGAGCGGTTCCGTTGAAGTCTGCCTCGAGCCTCGCTTGAGAACCGCGGAACAGATCGTATTGAGGGAACCCCAGTTGATGCTCGCGGGGGCCGTTTTCGTCCTATTTCCATGTTTGAGGATTATTATCGCGATGGCAAGGGCCAATAGTTCTGTTCATATCGAGCCGCCGAAGCGGATCGTGTATCTTGACGGCAGAACATGATTCCGAATCTCGTGGAGTGATCTTCCTTCCTGATGCCTACGTTCGCCGCAATCGATATCGGATCCAACTCATGCCGTCTCAAGATTGCCAAAGTCGTTTCTCATCAGTTGCGCACCTTACATGAAGATCGCGAGGTAACGCGGTTGGGGGCGAGTGTATTCGCAACCGGGCTGGTGTCTCCGGAAGCGATGGCCGCGACGATTCGGGCCCTGAAGCGCTTTCAACGGTCGGTGCAACAGCACGGGGCGGACCAGGTTCGCGTAGTAGCAACCTCCGCGATGCGCGACGCCCGTAATGGTGCGGCTTTTCAGGCGTGGGTGAAAGCCGAAACCGGCTGGAACATGGAGACCATCTCGGGGCTGGAAGAAGGCCGGTTGATACATCACGGGCTGATGAGCGACCCGGACTCAGCCGGCAAAATACTGCTGATCGACCTTGGCGGCGGAAGCTGCGAGATCACCCTTTCAGAGCGCAAGCGAATCAAAGAAACAATCAGCGTACCACTGGGTGCTGTTCGGTTGACGGAGGAGTTTCTGCAGGTAGACCCGCCCTCGACAGAAGATCTGGCGCGGATGCGACGGATGATTGGCCGCGAACTGCGGCGGGCTCAGCGGAAGATCCAGTCCGGCAGGGTGCAAATGGTAATTGCCACGTCAGGAACAGCCGCGGCGCTCGCGGAAGCATGTGCGGCCGTTCTCGCAAAGCCGGGTAAAGAGATGAAGTGGGCGCGCAGATCAGTTCGAAATGGAGATGCCGGATTTGCGCCAACTGCTTTGGTGCGGAAACTTGCTTCGAAACTCTCACGAATGAGCCTGGCTGAGCGCGAAGCGGTTCCAGGTGTCGGGCCCCGTCGGGCAGAGATCATCACAGCAGGCGCACAGGTTTTCGCGGAATTGCTGGAGAGCTATAACCTATCGGGTTTCCGCTATTCGCCGCTGGGATTGCGGGATGGGATCCTGGCACAGATGCTTGCGGCACAGGATCAGCGCGCGGCGTTGCATCGGCAATTCGAAATGGAACGGTGGGAGTCTGTCGTCACGACTGCCCAACGGTATGGCGTGGATATGCGGCAGGCGGAGCCTGTACGCGGCCATGCGGTGCAGCTGTTTCGCGATCTGAAATCGCTGCATCGAATGCCGGAGGAGTATGAGACGTACCTGGCCGCTGCGGCGGTGCTGCGGGACACTGGCAAATTCATCAATCACCAGGGGCATCATCGGCATACGCAGTACATCGTGTCGATGTCGGAGATGTATGGGTATACGCAGGTGCAGAGGACGATTGTTTCGGCGATTACTCGATACCTCGGAAAGAGCCGTCCGGATCCAAATGACCGCGCTTTGCGCAACATCCCTGCCGAGGAGCACAAGCACGTGGAGCGGGCTGTGGTTTTGCTAAGGCTGGCTGTCGCTCTGAATCAGGACAGAGCGAGCGACGTGCTCAAGGTATCGGCAAAGGTGTATCCCAAACGCGTATATCTCGAAGTCGAGCCGGGGCGGACGGGCGCGGAACTGGAGCTATGGTCGCTCCGGAAAGAATCAGGCTACTTCCGCGAGATTTTCGATCGGGAACTCTTTGCGACGCTTGCATAAATCCAGCGCGCCATCCGTGGATCGATGAGCCACTGCAGCAGGGGTGGATGTTTGTCCATATCGATTCGGGCGACTGAAGCCTTGCGCATGCGGACGCCGGCTCCGCCGTTGCCAGTGATGAGGCGGCCCAGGAACTGAAAGAGATTTGGATTGTGCCCAACGAACATGACGTCTTGCCGGTCGGCGCACTTGTTGATCAGTTTTTGGAAATCGGCGTAAGTGGCGCCGAGATCGAGCGCCTGGCTGACTTCGACCTTGCCTTCGTAGCCGAGTTCATTGCCAACGAACTGGGCGGTTTGAAGTGCGCGCTTCAGAGGACTTGAAACGATGATGTCGGGTTGAACCTTGAGGGCGCCGAGAAGCCGGCCAATCAGCATGCATTGTTCTTTGCCTTCCGCAATGAGGCCGCGTTTGGCATCGAGCTTTGCGCTTTCACGTGGAACGCCGGCGTTTGCATGACGCATCAGGTAGAGGTTCATGGTGGGGGATGACCGAAACAGAGGCGGAACAACTCACGCCGGCAAGAAACAGGCGCGGCTTGATTGCCACTTCCTTTTCGATCATTTTAACACAATCTTAACAATTTATGGGCTGCGGTACGTGGATGGATGTTATTCATTCAGAGCAATTTAGCGGATACCTTATTGCGGCGCGGTCAGGCGGGGGAAACATGTCCGGCCGGGATCGTCGCCGGTCGGTTGCCATAATTCGCTGATAAGCAGGCCTCCAAGCCATTGCTGCTGATCCATCAGATTCCAACCTGATTCCGAGAGGGCCTCCCGGTGGTTGGGAAGTTCCCGGATGCGAAGGTTGGTCAGCAGGCCGAATGCGAAATAGAGGCCGGAAATCAGCGGGCGGGCAATCAGGCGGCCGCAGAGGTTAGACGGAATTCTGAATTCTGAGATTAACCACCGAGCGTCTGAGCCGACATAGTGGCGAAGGAGGGTTGCGAGATTTCTGACCTCGTCATTGTTGAGGCAGTCGAGGAAGAAGTGCGTGGCAATCAAATCATAACGAGGCTGAGGCGGCTGAAAACTGCGGATGTCTGCCAGATGGATGCGAACCCGAGACGAATCTGCGCGTCTTTCAAGCTGGTGCAGCATGGCTTGGCTGACATCAACGGCATCGACTTTGATGATGGGATCAGCTTGAATGAGGCGCGCGATGAAACGGCCGTCTCCGTCTCCGAGGATAAGGCCCAGGCGGCGCTGACCAAGACTGGAGAGGAAAGAGCAGCGGCAACGTTGAAGGAAGGGGCCAAAGGTCAGCCACTCCATCCAGCGGTATATGCGAGCGAGCTGGTTGAAATCCGCGGGTGCGGAGGTAACCGTCTGGTCATGGACGAGGATTTCGATCACAGAGATCCGGCACCAGGAATGAGCAGAATCGCGGGAATAAGGAGAACAACATCGGCCAGGGCCCGAAGGGTAAGAGAATCAAAGCGGCTGCGCAGCCGGTGCAGGAGGAGAAGAAGAAGCGCACTGCAGGCAGCGCAGATGAGCAAGATTGATGAAGGCGCAAAGCTTGGAGCAAGGATGATCGCCAGCCCGAGGCCAAAGAGAGCGAGAAGGAGTGCCACGGCGGGAAGGTTGATGGAGTGTTTTTCGGATTCCCATCCTGCAATCGCGGTGCAATTCAACCAGGCAAGCACTGCCAGGAACACTATGGTGAGGACGATTGGCCATCTGCGCGAAGGTGAATGAAGAAGGGGTAGCGTCGGACCTGAACATCCAGCGGCGAATAAGATCCCAACAAGAAATTCCTTCGAGACGATCCGGCGAGCCCAGCGTGGGATAGGCGCAGGGGCGTGTACTCCCGAGAAATAGGCGAGGGCGGCTGTAGCGATGAGGGAATTGCGTTCGCGCGCGGCCAGTGACATCAGCCCGAAAATCATTCCCGCTGAGCATGCGGCAGTTAATGCAGTAAGTGGGATGAGGGTATGGCGGTGACGCCAGTGAAAGTAGTGGCGTTCGCGCAGGACACCATGGTTATGCGTTCTGATCGCGGCGCGTGTGTCCAGCAGCCGATCGCCTACGTAGACTGTCCATGTTCCGCAAGCGAGCAGCAGTGGAACCCATGGTTTCAAGTGGTTTCCAGCAGAGTGCGCGATGGCGAGAGCCCAAACAATTGCGACCGTAGGCGCGTCGAGACTGGCGAGGTGCCAGAACGCGAGCACTCGACCTGGAATTCTCCGCAGCTGGGAACAGGTTGTGCGAGTGTTTGGACGAAGTGTTTGTGAACTAAGGAGGGAAGAAGCCACACTCCTGATTCTAGAGTGTGGGTCTGCGGCTGGGGTTGCATGAGGACTCTCCCATATCTCCAGGCCACTTCAACTGCTGCCGTATCGGGCTTGTTCGCCCTCGGACAGACGAAGCGGATGGAGAGCGCTCCAGCGATCAATCGAGAGAATTGAGAGAGAGGCTTTTGGGCGGCCTAGCCTTCGACGGAGTTATCGTCTTCGCAGCAGCGACGATTCTCCAGAAGTACAATCTGTTTGCTCAAGGCGTGCTTGAACTCAAGCACACCTGGGAGCTGCAGATCGAGGCCTTCCGTTTCGTCAATACACTCGATGTTGGCCCGAAGCGTTTCAGCCAGGTAGATTGTGGTGAACACTTGCATAGCGTACTTCCAATCGTCCCACAATTCTGCTCGCAAGAGGCGTTCCAGTTGGTGACATCCGTCACCGCCCTTCCGGTGACGGAGACAATTCCTTCTCTAGCGGCGTTGCGCGGAGACTGCATCGGGTGCAAGTGAGAGCAGTCAAAAATCGATCGGGAATCGATCGGGAATCGATCAGATTTCCCCATGAGCCTGCACGGCCTCAGACGCGAGTACATCGATGGCACCATTGATGCACTTTTTCAAGTCCACCACGGCCTTGCCATCTTTTCCCGGGTAAATTGTGTGCTCCAGGAGATACAACGTACTTTTAAGGATTTCTATAACGTTCAATGGAATTTCGTATGGCATCGCCTTTCACCATGTGAGCGAATTTACTGAAATGACATCCCCGTCATGATAGATGCGAAGAAACCGCGGGGTGGTTTGCTGGTTGTTGAAATTGAATCGGCATTCACCTATCGCGATTTAGTCGGCTTGCTTGATACGTTGTCGCAGCGCGGTGGTTGCAACGCGATGGCAGCGCAGACAGAGGGTACGGAGGTTCGATAGATCGCATTCTCCGCCGCCTTCGATGACAGGCACAATGTGGTCGGCATCCCATAGCGACTTGCGCGACCGGGTGCGTAGCCCCCAATGAGCGAGTAGAGAATCGCGGTTGGTACCGCGAGAAAAGCGGAGCTTTCTTGCAGCGGCAACGGTGTCGACGGTGCATAGGGAGCAGACACCGCGATCCCGTTCGAACACCTGTTCGCGCAGGTATGCGGGCTGACTCCGCAATTTCCATTCGTGCACGCAAAATTCCGAACAGAATGTGAAGCGTCCGCGCGGGACTTCCAGGGAGCACCATCGGCAGAGCCCGCGACCGTTCGGCCCCCGTGGAGCAGACTTGCGGTCTACCCAACCGCCCTTCATGGCACGCATGTTACTCACAGGTCGTTTGTAAACCCACGAACGGGCCTCCAACTCTACAGAACGAGGGCGAAGTACAAAGATTGATACGTTTCTCATGCTGAGAAGGAGAGATGGCAGCGCCTGAAGAATAGCCCGCATCAGAGTAGCTTGTGGGCCCCGCGCAGTCGACCATTGCGGCCGAAGATTTGCTGAGGCGAGGGACCGCGCCTGCAAATTCTGATCTTCAGATGCCGCGGGCCATGGTGGTTGTGGCGCATGCCGATGACGAGACAATCGCGCTGGGGGCGAGGATGGCGCGACTCCGCACAGCTCATTTTGTTCACGTAACGGACGGCGCTCCGCGCGATGAACATGACAGCCAGGCACACGGCTTTCAGACCCTTGATGATTATCGCCAGGCGAGAGCAAGCGAACTCGCCCGAATGTTCGCAGAAGCGGGGCTTCAGGGCGTCAGTCGGAGCTGTCTCGGGTTTCCCGATCAGGAGGCGAGCCTGAATCTGATTGAAATGACGCAGCGGGTTGCGCATGAGATCGCTGATCACGATCCGGAGGTCATTTTCACTCACCCCTACGAGGGCGGACATCCAGACCATGACGCATGCGCATTTGCCGTACACAACGCCGTGGCGCTGAACCGGGCTCGAGGAGGGGGAAGACCTCTCGTGATCGAAGCGGATTTTTATCATGCGGGGCGCGGCGGGTTTCAGGTGGGGGGGGTCCTGGAACAGGATGGATACATGCCAGAGATAATCTATGAACTTTCCGAGGCCGAGAGAACGCTGAAGAGCAAACTGGTCGCGTGCTTCACGACTCAGCGTGAGACGCTGAAGGCATTTGACGATGTGGCTGAGAGGTTTCGCATCGCGCCTGTCTATGACTTCACTCGTCCCCCCCATGAAGGAAAGCTGCTGTACGAGAACTATCCCTGGGGAATGAATTCAGTCCGTTTCTGTCAACTTGCTCAAGAAGCTGAATGGGAACTGCACAACACAGCGGTGAGGGGATTGTGACAACGGTTTTGAGTATTGCGTATCCCTTCGCTCCGGTAGGTCCGAACCTTGTAGGCGGCGCGGAGCAGATTCTTTGGGACCTGGACCGGGCGATTGTTGCCGCGGGGCACCGTTCGCTGGTGGTAGCGTGTGAGGGATCAAAACCGGCAGGTTGCCTCTTCGCCGTGTCTCTGCCGAACCGCGAATCGTGGGATGAGGTGGACCGGGAATGGTGCCGGTCACAGTTTCAAGCCGCAGTCAGCAAGGCCCTGGCTTCGGAACCGGTTGACATCGTGCATGTGCACAGCATGGATCTGTATGGATACGATTTTCCATCCGGGATTCCGTTGCTGATGACGCTTCATCTTCCAATCGACTGGTATATGCACGAGGCCTTTACGAAGTACAGAAACCAGGCTAAGTTCTGCTACGTGTCGGAGAGCCAGAGGCGCGCCGGTCTCGCAAGGTTTGGCGATGCCCCGGTGATCGGAAATGGAGTCGAGATTCCGCCGATCAAATCCTATTGTGAGAAATCGGATTTTGCCCTGGTGATGGGGCGGATTTGTCCAGAGAAGAATGCGCACAGTGCACTGGAAGCAGGGACAAAAGCCGAGCTTCGGGTGATCATTGGCGGACAAGTATATCCGTACCGTGCACACCGTCAGTACTTCGAAGAGAAGATTCGACCGCAGCTGAACAACAAAGGATCGGCGGGGAGTCACCAGTTTGTTGGGCCTCTTACGCCGGAAAGCAGATGCGAATTGCTATCGCAGGCAAGGTGCCTGCTGCATCCGACCCTCGCCCCGGAGACGAGTTCACTCGTTGCCATGGAAGCCCTGGCTGCGGGAACGCCGGTAATTGCGTACAGGTCTGGAGCGCTGCAGGAGATTGTCGAAGACGGCGTGACTGGATTCCTGGTGAACGACGTTGAAGGAATGGCGGAGGCTATTCGAAAGGTTAATGCGATTTCGCCGGCTGCGTGCCGCGAAGCGGCGGAAAGACGCTTCTCAAAAGAGCGCATGATCGAGGGGTATTTCGATCTGTACGACAGGATTGTTAAGGAAAGGCCGAGGCAGCACGTTGTCAAGTTCATGCTGCTTCGGTCGGCAGAAGAACTGAGCGATTTTGTCCCGGCATGGCGACGCCTGTGGCTCCGCGATCCACGAGCGACGCCGTTTCAGAACCCGGATTGGCTTCTGCCGTGGTGGCGGCAATTTGGGACTGAGGAACTGCGTTCCGTAGTGATTGAACGTGGTGGGGAACCAATCGGGTTTCTGCCGTTCTACATCTACCAGCAGACAAAGACACACCCACGACAACTGCTTCCACTCGGAGTGGGAACAAGCGATTATCTGGACGGTGTGTTTGCACCGGACTGTTCCATCGACGAAATAGCCGGTGCACGGAACTTCTTAATGCGAGATGCAGAATATGACGTATTCTGCGCAACGCAATTGCCGGAACATTCACGGCTGCTTCGCGCGCTGAAGGAGTCGTCCCGGATCGGCCATCCGGGGTCTGTCGAGCCTGTTGTCGTATCGCAATCGGACGGTTGTTCGCGGATGCCCGCGGTCAGAATGGCAGAACTCCCCCAGAAGATCCGACGAAACGCGATGTACTACCGGAACCGGGCGCAGCGGTTGGGGCAGTTGGAGATGGTGCAGGCCGACGAGTCTAATTGGGAGGAACTCTTCGAAGAACTAAGACGATTGCATACATTGCGATGGCAGACGCGCGGCGAAGATGGAATCCTGATGGACGAGCGCGTTGTACGGTGGCATCGTGAGGCGATTCCCCTGCTGCTGAAGAGCGGCCTGGTGCGATTGATGGGGCTAAAGATGAATAGGCAAACGATCGCGGTTCTCTACTCGTTGATCGATAGCGTGCCGGCTGGCGGCACCCAGTATTTCTACATCACTGCTTACTCGCCTGAGTATGCGGACCTGAGGCCCGGCACGCTGCTGATTGCCTATGCTGTTGAGCAAGCGGCAAAGGAAGGCGTCGCCACAATTGATATGCTGCGTGGCGAAGAACGCTATAAGCAGATCTGGCACATGGAAAAGGTACCGACATGGTCCGTGACAGAATGGGCGCCAAGCAGCGTGAAGCCTGAACATGAAGAGACGGCGGCCTGAGCTACCGTCTCTTCAAACCTGAAAACTACTTCGAACCTCGGCCAGCCTGCGGTTCATTATCGCCTCTGACGACGTTGGTATCACGCGCCGGTTGGAAGGGATCTTCGTTGTCGTCAGACTTCGGCTTCTCTGGCGCGATCTGCTTGCTCCGGTCGGGCTCCGGTGGAATCTTCATGTCATAGTGAAGGGGATCGGGAGGCTGTTCCGGCATCGCAGTTCTCCTGAGTGCCTTGGATGCGAGCTCGTCGCTCTATGCTCTATTTCGTAGACGGTTTCGCTTTCTCGAGGTCTTTGGCGCTGGAGAGATGTTTTTCCAGTACCGGGAGAGCTGTCTGAGCATAGGACTTGATCGCATCATTCTGAGCGTCGGATGCCTCTTTTTTGTAGATCTCAATAGCCTTGGTATGTCCGGCCACCATCTCGTGCGCATATTTGCGATCGAAGGCGGCGCCTTTGAGTTTCTGGAAGGGGTCGATCATCTTGTTGTGTTCGCTATCGATCGCGTTGGGAACGTTGAGGCTCGACTGTTTGGCAGCCGCTGAGAGCTCTCGGTAGTCAGCAGTATGGTCGGTCACCAGGGTTGACGCGTAATCCTTGGTTTCCTGCGAAGATGCCGCATCGGCAGCGAGCTGGCCGAGATTAGCTTCCACCATGTCTGTCTGTGCGGCGAAGTCTACAAATTGCTGGTCGGTCATGGCTTTTCCCGTAGTTGCCTTTTTCTGGCCAAGCAAAGGCAGGGAGGCGAGGACGATACAGCAGACTACGGCGAGAGTACGCTTCATGAATTTTCTCCTGATTGAGATTTCAAAACGCGTGGGTGTCCGCGGCGACGAGAAACCGGATTGCAAGGGAATTGGTTCAATGAATCACCGGCAGTCGTGAGCGGCAGGGCTGACGAAGCCGCGAATCCCATGACCGAGATTTGGATGCAGTTTCGGGATCGAGGGTATGTTCGAATGCGCTTAAGGCATCCTGAACTTGAAGTTAATCGGCGGCGTGCGCGGGCTCGGGAGCTTTCCTGCCAGGTCGTTTGCGAGGGGATGCGGCTACAAGAACATTTGGTTCAGGGATTGCGCTTAGCTCAGCTTTACCCTCAGCAAGCATCATCAGGAAATCCTGAGCGGAGAATGCGAAGCCGTCTTTTGGAACTGTTGCGCGACGGTAGGTGCCGTCGGGCTGCTGGAGGCGGGCCTTGACGGTGTCAGCCAGATAGGCGGGGAGAATCTCGTCATGGATACGAGCCTTCACCGCCGCATCTTTGACGGGGAACACAACTTCGCAACGTTCGAAGAGATTGCGCGGCATCCAGTCGGCCGAGCCGAGATAGACTTCATCGTTTCCGCCGTTCGCGAAGTGGAAGATGCGGGAGTGCTCGAGGAACCGTCCGACGATGGACCGGACGCGAATACGCTTTGAGAGTCCTGGAACGCCGGGACGCAGGATGGAAAGGCCGCGGATAATCAGGTCGATTTCGACTCCGGCATTCGAAGCATCGTAGAGTGCCTCGATGACGCTGGGCTCGAGGAGTGCGTTCATCTTGGCGATGATATGAGCGGGGCGGCGTGCGCGGGCATGTTCCATTTCTCGCCGAATCAGACGCAGGAAGCTTTCAGCCATGGTGAGCGGAGCTACGAGGAGCGGGCTGTAGTCGTCGATTTCGGCATGTGCCGTCAGATAGTTGAAGACCATATGCACGCGCTCGGTGATCTGCGGATCGCAGGTCAACAGGCTTAGATCGGTATAAAAGCGCGCAGTGATTGGGTTGTAGTTCCCGGTGCCCAGATGGCAGTAGCGTCGGGTGACTCCATCTTCATCGCGGCGAACAAGCAGAGCGAGCTTGCAATGGGTTTTCAAGCCAACCACGCCGTGGAAAACCTGCACTCCGGCATCTTCCATGTTGCGCGCCCAGCGGATGTTGGATGCTTCATCGAAACGTGCCATCAGTTCAACGACAAGCGTAGTTTCCTTGGTGGCCGCGGCTTCAATCAACGCGGAGAAGACGGGTGAATCCTGACTCGTACGGTAGAGCGTCTGCTTCATACTGACGACCGCCGAATCTTCAGCGCCTTGCTGAATGAAGTCGACCACCGCTTCGTAGGAGTCGTAGGGGTGGTGGAGCAGAATGTCGTGCTGGCGCAACTCATCGAAGATGTTGGTTGATTTGCGGCTGAGATGGAGCGCTCGCGGAGTGAAGGGCGGGTACTTGAGATCTGCGCGATTGATGTCGCTGTAGAAGAACATTACGCGCGAAAGGTTGACGGGGCCTTCGCCCCGGAAGACCTGATCTTCATCCAGTTCGAAATTGACACGAAGGCGCTCGACGATTTCAGGATCGGCTCCGGATTCAATTTCGAGACGGACAGAGTCGCCTTTGCGGCGATTTGTCAATTCGACCCGAACCGTTTCGAGAAGGGATCGAGCCTCTTCTTCTTCGATGTACAGGTTTGAGTTCCGCGTGACACGAAAAGCGACGCGGGATTGAACTTCATATCCACGATACATGCCGGCAAGGTTCTGGGCGATGAGGTCTTGAAGCAGAAGGTAATCGAAATTGCCATCCTCCGCGGGCAGGCGAACAAAGCGCGGAAGCGCGCGAGGTACGGTAACCACGCCAAGGACCAGGGGGCCTGAACTCTTGCGCTTTCGGCGAAGCAGCAGAGCGAGACACAGCGCCTTGTTCAGCACGCGGGGAAATGGATGAGCCGGATCAATGGCGATTGGGGTAAGAAGCGGGTCAACATCGCGCTGGAAATAGCCTTGCGCGTAGGCGCGCTGATCGGAATCCAGCTCGTTCCATTGGAGCAGGCGAATACCCTGATTTCGCAACTCGGGAAGAAGCAGGTGGTTCCAGCAGCGATACTGGGCCTCGACGAACTTGTGGATTTCGGCCGTGAGGGCCGCGAGGGATTCATCGGGGCGGAGGCCGTCGTACCCGGGCTCTCGATAGCCATCTTCGATGCGCTGCATCAGGCTGGCCTGGCGGATCTCGACGTACTCGTCGAGGTTGGAGGCGGTAATGGCGAGGAACTTGACCCGCTCCAGCAGTGGATTGGTGGGGTCTTCGGCTTCTTCGAGGACGCGACGATTGAACTGCATCCAGGAGTAGTCGCGTCCCGTAAAGAGCCTTTGTTTCTGCTTCGTTCGAGCCATTGGATCGGTACAAACCGTGATGGAAAGTCTACAGCGTCTTGCCCGTGAACTGGAATGCGAAGGTGTGAAAGCCACTGCAGGCCATGCTTGCAGGTCCAGGTCACAACTAAGACTAAGTTAGTGCGAAAGGCCTCGGAACCGGATGGGAACCGCGATTGACCCGGGGCCGGGGACGGGTGGAGGATAAAGATTCGATACAGTCTGCGTTCTTCCCAAGCGAGGTGCTCAAATTATGTCTCATGATTCGGACACGAAGGATGTTTTGATTCCCAGCCAACCAGTTCCGGCGGGCGCCGAGGAGTTGTCGCAGAAAGTGCAAGGATTGCTGGATGGCCAGCCGAAGGACGAGGCGACGGTTTCGAAAACGCTGGGCGGAATGGACGCGCTGCTCGATGTAATTGCCGCCGGACTGTACAGTATGGCTTCCATGCTGGTTGGCGAGGGCGAGGACAGCATTCAACTAGTGGAAACGGCGGTTGCGAGGACGGATCTTTCGGCGTGCAGCAATGCCGAGGAGGCCCGGAAGAGCAGCCGTAAGGCACTTTGCGGGGCGGCCATTGAACGGATATCCGAGCGCAATCCGGGGAGCCTCGCGGCGCCGGAATGGCTGGAGCATGCGGCTACATGCATCGAGGATGACGACTTGGAGTCCGCGGGGATCTCGAGAGCTGAACTGGAGAGTATGCTCGCCGGGCCGAATCGCGAGCGTATCAAGAAATGGATCGAGGGTCTGGCCACGGAGACCCGGGTCATTTTTGTGCTGAGGGCGGTGGCCGGATTTTCCGCAAACGAGACGGCGGAGATTCTGGCCAGCCATGGCGGCGAGGGTGCAGAGCGCTGGAATGGCGATGCAGTCCGGGAAATCTTCCGGCAGGGATTGTGCTCTCTGGCATCGCAGTTGATCAATGCCGTAAGGTGAGGGAAAGGGATTCGCTCAGGCCCATGGTGATGTGAATCACCGCCTTAAGGCTATCTGGACGTGGATGCGTCTCCATTTCCGGCAAAACGAGTGTTTCTTTCGATACACTTGACATAAAGAACCTGCCTGCCCGCGTCGGGCATCTACTGAAATGCAAACAAATAGCTCCGGCGGATTTCCGAAAGCCAGGATTTCAAGGATCGATGTCCTCAGACTGCAGAAAGTACCCTAAACAACTTTTTTTGTGCGCGGGGCTGGCGGTGATTGCCGGAAGTCTGACGCCAAGAGCGCTGATTGCACAGCAGTTGCCCAGTTCTGTGCCGGGGCAGTCGGCTGGTCCGACGGCCGGGAGTTTTCAAGGAAGTGTAACCACCGGAAACGCGACCGCGCAGCAACTCGATCTCTCGCTGGATGATGCGATCCAGCGCGGCGTGAAGAACAATTTGGGCGCGATTTTGAGCGGTACGCAAACGGCTTCTGCACGGGCGCAAAAGCTTGGCCAGCTGCAGCCTCTACTCCCCGATGTGGAATTTAACGCTCGGGAAGCGGAGATGCAGGTAGATCTCGCGGCTCAGGGCTTGCGAATTCCCGGATTTCCTACCATCATCGGCCCATTTGGTTATACCGATCTACGTGCATCCTTGAGTTGGTCTCTGCTGGATCTGAAAGCATTGCGCTCATATATGGCTGCGAAGCATCAGTTCAACGCGGCTCGACTCTCGGAGCAGGATGCGCGGGACATGGTGGTACTGACGGTGGGAAATGCGTACATGCTGGTCCTCGCCGATCAAGGCCGCGTGGAGAGCTATCAGGCGCAGGTGGCCACAGCGAAGGTTTCTCTTGATCAGGCCAATGCGAATCATGAGGCAGGAACAGCTCCAAAGCTCGATGTGTTGCGCGCCCAGGTGGATTACCAGTCACTGCAACAGCAGTTGATCGTGGCCCAGAATAGTCTCGAGAAGGACAAGCTGGCGCTGGCGCGAGCGATCGGTCTGCCGCTCGATCAGAAATTTAGTCTCTCAGACAAAGCTCCGTATGGTGTTTTCGATCATCTTGATATCGATGCCACGATCAAGCAGGCGCATGCCAATCGCAAAGATCTGGCCGCAATGGTGGAGCAGATGAAGGCCGCCGAGGAACAGCGCAAGGGCGCGACAGCGGACCGGTATCCGACCATCAAGGTCGATGCGGATTACGGAGACATTGGTGTCAATGTGCGACATTCGCACGGGACTGGTGATGCGCAGGGAACGCTCAGTGTGCCGATCTTCAAGGAATTTGCGCTTCGAGGCGAGGCGGAGGTAGCGCAGTCGCAGCTTGAGACGCAGCGGGCGCAGCTAAGTGATGCGAATGCGCAGGTGGACGCGGACATTCGCGATGCGCTGCTGGATATTGAGGCCGCGCAGAAACAAGTTGAGGTTGCGCGTTCGAGCGTGGAACTGGCCAACGAGGCTTTGAGCGAGGCGCAGCAGCGCTATGTAAACGGCGTAAGCGACAATCTTGCAGTGAGCCAGGCCGAACAGTCGGTCGCACAAGCAAACGATCAATACGTAACCAGCCTTTATCGCGCCAATGTTGCCAAGCTAAGCCTGGCGCGTTCGCTTGGAGCAGGGCAGGATTACAAGAAATATCTTGGAGGGAAGTAGACGTGGCGGAAACATCCACAACGACGGTGCAGGCGCCGCGCGATGAGAGCACAGAGGTGGCGCAGCCCCCTTCTCGCCGCAAAGGAATCATCATTGCAGTGGTGGTTTCCTGGTGCTGGTCGCCGCTTGGATTCTGGTGGCGCTCCACCTATTACGAAGACACAGACGACGCACAGATCAACGGACATTTGATCCAAATCAGTTCGCGCATCAATGGCCAGGTGATCAAAGTCAACGTGGACGAGAACCAGCAGGTGAAGAAGGGAGCCCTGATTGCCGAGCTGGATCCGCGCGACTATGAGGTTGCGGTGGAGAACGCCAAGGCTGCGCTGGCGAGCGCACAGGCTGCGGCAGCGGCAGCGAAGGTAAATGTGCCGATCACCAGTATCAACACCGGCAGCAACCTTGCTTCTGCAGGCTCGGATGTCACGGCGGCAACGGCAGGTATTTCCCAGGCACAATCGCAGCTTGCCGCGGCCCACGCGAAGGTGGTTCAGGCTGAAGCCAACAATGCCAAAGCTCAAGCCGATCTTCAGCGATACAAGCCGCTGGTAGAGAAGGACGTCATCAGCAAGCAGCAATATGATGCGGCGGTTGCTTCAGCAGACGCAGCAAAGGCCGCGGTAGATGACGCTCACGCCAACGAGCGGGCTGCAGCCGACGCCGTACGAGTTGCAACTGAGAAAGCTTCGCAAGCGCAAGCCCAGCTGAAGTATGCGCAAACAGGTCCGCAGCAGGTTGCGGCTCAGAGTGCACGATACAAGCAGGCTGAGGCTGAGGTGCAAAAGGCCCAGGCGCAGCTTGATCAGGCGAATCTCAACCTAAGCTATACCAGGATCATCGCACCGGTGGCAGGGATCGTTACCCGCAAGAGCGTTGAGATCAATCAGAACGTGGCTGCGGGGCAGAACATGCTGACGCTGGTTTCGCTTGAGGACCTCTGGGTCACCGCGAACTTCAAGGAAACGCAACTGAGGAATATGTCTCCGAAGCAGCCCGTTGAGATCCATGTGGATGCGACAGGCAAAGACTATGACGGACATGTGACGCAGGTGGGCGGAGCCACGGGATCGGTTCTATCTCTGTTCCCGCCTGAGAATGCAACGGGCAACTACGTGAAAGTGGTGCAGAGAGTTCCTGTGCGGATCGACTTCGATGATTTGAACAAGGAAGATTCGAATCATTCACTGCGGCCGGGATTGTCAGTGGAGCCTAAGGTGCGGATTAAGTAGATAGACAGTTACCAGCTCCAGCTTTGAATGTGGTCGAGCCAGCTCTTCGGAATATCGGAGAGCTGGTGTTGTTTTGGGACTTCTTGGTTAACGCTCTTCGTGTTTCAACTGAAAATCACCTGTCGGGGAGAGCGGTCGTCGCTGCCGAAAGGCATTAGAGTGGATTGGACGACAATGCGAGATGCAATTCAGGTTTCGAAAGAGAACTACCTTAAGGCCATTCTGGAGGCAGAAGCGGAAGGGCACGAGGTGATTCCGGCCACGCTCGTGCACTGGCTGGAGGTGTCGGCGCCCGCTGTGACCATGGCGCTGAAGCGCCTGCGACGGGACGGCTACGTTGAGATGAGCGGGGATGGAATCGTCCGGCTCACCAATGCGGGGCGCGAGACCGCTTACCGCACGGCTCTGCGACACCACCTGATCGAGCGAATGCTGAAAGAGGTTTTCGGCATGGAGTGGTATGAGATTCACGACGAGGCGGAGCGGCTGGAGCACGCTGTGTCGCCGGCTTTTGAGGCGAAACTCAGAGAAAAACTTGGCGAGGGCGGAGCGTGTCCGCATGGCAACGCGGTGCTTCCTGAGCGTCCGACGGAGCGAAAGAAACGGGGAGAGGTGCCTCTATCCGAAGCCAAGGCAGGAGAGCGCTACCGGGTGAGCAGTCTGCAGGAGCGAGACTCCCAGCTGCTGCTATTCCTGCATCGTATGGGCATAGGGCCAGATCAGACGCTGACAGTCGTCAGTCAGAATTACGATCAAACTGTTTCGATTGAGCTACCTACTGGAAATTCAATCCTGGGGAGGCCTGCCGCTGAGGCGGTTTGGCTGCGACCGGATGCGGTTTGACTAATCTGGAATAAATTTTTTAATTAACCTAGGTTAAATCGTGCGATACTGTAGCTGATTAGATTCGGCTGTCCCCTTTTCACTCTTCATGGCTACTGAAATTACAAATGCGGTCAGGCTCAACGAGCCATCGCTACCCGAAGTGCATGCAAGCGTACCGATTTCACAATCCGGCGTGTACTGGAAGCGTCTGTTAGGGTTCATCGGACCGGGTTTTCTGATTTCTGTGGGGTACATGGATCCCGGTAACTGGGCGACTGACATTGCCGGTGGCTCGCGGTTCGGATACACGCTGTTGTTCGTCATCATGCTGTCGAATCTGATGGCGATTCTGTTGCAAAGCCTTGCTTTAAAACTTGGAGTGGCAACGGAGCGCGATCTCGCACAACTTTGCCACGAGAGCTTTGGCAAAAGGGCCAGCCTCTTCCTTTGGATTGGGGCGGAGATAGCGATCGCCGCCTGTGACCTCGCGGAGGTGATCGGTTCGGCCATTGCGCTGCAACTGCTATTTCACATTCCGCTGTTCTACGGGGTGCTGATTACCGGCGTTGATGTTCTGGTGATCCTGCTTCTGCAGCGATGGGGTTTTCGGTATATCGAGGCGCTGGTGATTGTGCTGATCGGGACGATCCTGGCAATGTTCAGTGTGCAGGTTTTCTTATCGCGGCCGGAGCATCTGATTGCGCTGCGGAGCCTGGTCATTCCTTCCGCACAGATTGTCACGAATCCGGCGATGCTTTATATCGCAATTGGCATTCTCGGTGCGACGGTGATGCCGCATAACCTGTATCTGCATTCGTCGATCGTGCAGACTCGAAACTATAAGCGAACGCCCGAAGGAAAACGCGAAGCGATCCATATGGCGAATGTGGATTCGGCGTTTGCATTGATGCTGGCGCTGTTTGTGAACGCCGGGATTTTGATTGTGGCAGCGGCGGTATTTCATCGTAGCGGGCACTTGGAAGTGGCAGCAATCGAGGATGCCTACAAGCTGCTGAGCCCCCTGGTTGGAGCGGGGTTTGCGAGCACGCTTTTTGCGATTGCGCTGCTGGCGTCAGGGCAGAATTCCTCAATTACAGGTACCCTTGCAGGGCAAATTGTAATGGAGGGTTTTGTTCAACTCAAGATCCCGCAGTGGCTTCGGCGTTTGATCACGCGCTGCCTGGCCATTATCCCAACGATCATTGTTGTTTGGCTCAATGGCGCGCGCGGGACGGAGAAACTTCTGATCCTGAGCCAGGTGATTCTCTCCCTCCAATTGAGCTTCGCTGTCATTCCGCTGGTTATGTTTACGGGCAATCGCGCGAAAATGGGGGAATTTGTGAATGCGCGCTGGTTGAAGACGCTTGCGTGGAGCACGGCGGTGCTGATCGCTACTGCGAATGCGTGGCTGCTGGTGCAGACGGTGTTGCAGCCCTGACTGACAACGGCTAACTGCGGCAGTTGCGTTCGGGTGAAGGTTCCCCTTTCGCAATTTGGCGGCTCAAATGCGGCCGACCTGATCCCCACGAGAATGAAAGTTTAAAGGGCGGCGCATTTGTGAAACGTCGTGATCAGCTGAACTGCCAGGACATGGTTGTTTCGGTCAGAGCCGGTTGTTGCATGGCGAAGTTCGTAGCCGATTTTCAGCAGTTGGAACCGGTTGGGACGGTAGGCGCCGGCAGTTTCGGCGATGTTCATTCTGCCACTGGCGTTGGTGCTTGTTAACGAGTAGCGGCCGGCAATGGACCAGCGAGGGCTCAGCACCTGGCGCACTTCAGCGTATCCCGCGCTCTCATGAAAATCCGGGAAAAGCGTATACGGCATGATGAAGCGTTGAACTTCAATGTATACGGATGTGTGGCGGTGAGCCCAGTTTGCGTCGGCGCCGACGGCGTGTGCAGTCAGGCTGCTGGGCTTGGCTTCGCCGGGGTAGTAATAAGCGTATCTCCTGTCCAGGTAGGGGCCGCGATACCCTGAGATGCCAATGCGGAATCCCTGGCGAACGGTGTAGCCCGCCCCCGCCGCCCAGTTGCCATACTGATCGTGCGCGAAGATGCTGCGTGGATTTGCGGGCGAGGAGTTCGCGAATTGCAAGCGGCCGTCCCACTTGCCGTAGGTGGCATCGAGCTGAGCGCCGGCAACAGGCAGGAAGGAGATAGGGGCGTAGTAGTAGCCGTATTGTGGCGGGAGGTCAACCAGAGCGTTCTCGGAATCGTCGTAGCGGAGAAGGAACGACCCGAACGCTGAAGACATTTCGCCCGCTCGGAAGAGGATGGATCCGCGTCTGGAGATCTGGGAGTAGTTGAGTGTGGCTTGTAAGACAGATCCTTTTGCGCCGTATCCCTTCGTGGAGAAGTCGGATATGTAGTAAGGGCGCGTCACAAGTTGAACGGCACCAGTTGCAAACCAGTGCTCGCTGAACTTGAGTGTTGGGTAGGCGACTGCGCGAGTGCCGGCGATGGCAGGCGCGCTGGAACGAGGTGCATCGGTGAGTTGATTGGAGACAATGAGTTGGGCCGTCAGGGTTCCGCGAAGGTCGATACCTGAGTTTGCTTCCTGCGCGCAAATAGATGCTGATCCGAGGATAAGCAGAACGGCTCCGATATGGCAGAGAGCCTTCATCCGACCAAAATCTCCTCCACGCATTCGGGCGTATTCTTGAGAACCGGGTGGGCGGTGAGGATCCGGCGTGGAAGCATCAGGAACGTGGCAACGATCTCGGGATCGAATTGAAGGCCGGCGTTGTCAACGAGGATCGAAAGGGCCTTCTCGTGTGCCATGCCTTGGCGATAGGACCGGTCAGTGGTCATTGCGTCGTATGCATCGGCGACATGGATGATGCGCGCGTCAATCGGGGTCTCGGTCTCACGCTGACCGTGAGGGTAGCCTGTGCCATTCCAGTTTTCGTGGTGTAATTCAACGGCATTCAGATATTCAGCGAATCCATGCACGCCTTCGAGAATTCTGCGGCCGATGACGGGGTGTTGTTTTACCAGGTCGAATTCTTCTTCCGTAAGGCGTCCCGGTTTCTGCAGGACACTGTCGGAAACGCCAATTTTGCCTATGTCGTGCAGGAGCGCACCAATGCGGATGCGTTCGACATCGTGAAGCGGCAATTGCAGAGCGGTTGCGAGTACGCACGAAAGCTCGCTGACCCGGCGGCTGTGGCCAGCGGTGTACTGGTCGCGAGCGTCGAGAGCATTGGCCAGCGAGCCGACGAACTCGAGATAGGCAGATTCAAGACGCTGGCCGGCGGCGTGCACCGAGATGGCGGCTTCGTTGTAGATTTGCGCGAGTTCCTGAATTTCGACGATAGATGATCGCTGGGACTCGATCTCACCCAACCTGCCGGTCTTGACAGCGTTTCGAAGATGCGAAACGACTGTCGCGATGGGGTTGACGATGGAGGTCGAGGATCCGAGGCTGCACAGCACTGCAATCAAAACGCCGGCGAAGGCAAGTTGGAGGAACAGCTTGTGCAGTTTCGCTTGAATTGGATGGGTTGCCTGGTCGACGTTATCGAGGCTGAGCAGCGTGTAGCCGTTGCCATAGGTTTCCATAGGCAGGGCAATCCAGTTGGTTCCGTTCAGATGAAGGTCGCATTCGGACTGCGGTCTGCAAGGAGCGAGAGCCGTTTCGAGCTCGCGCGAGGAGACGTCACCGAGGTTGGACTCGACGACGAGCCCATGGTGCATCAGGACAACCTGCGTGCTGAGATCGGAGAACTCGAAGAATTCGCCAACGGTCAGAGATCCAATATTTTCGTTGTTCACGTCGACCGGAACCGAAGCGACCTGAAAGGTACGGCCGTGGAGGAGCAGGAACCCCGAACGGTCGGGATCGAGGTTGGATAAATTCAGGGGAACAAGTTGCGACCCTTGACGCGCGACTCCAGCAAGGGGGTTGCCGCCGGGAGCAGAGACAAGCATGAAGTCGAAGCCCATGTGCTCGCCGAGTTCGCGCAGCTGATCTTCGACTGTGCGGCGTGCGTCAGAGCTTCTCGGATTCTGGCGCAACAGTTCCAGTCCGGCTTTCAACGCCGTATTTTCGCCGGCGATGCGCAAGAAACGACTGTTTCGAAGATCACCTTTGGCGTGAATGTTGGCGATGGCGAGCTGGCTCTGGCGAAGAGATGTGTGCAAGCCTTCGCGAACCGTGGCTTGAACGAAGCGCTGAATCATCCAGAAGCTGGTTGTCATCAGGATGGCGAACGGGAGGAAGCAGAGTAAGAATGCGCGGGTGCGAAGATGCGTCTTCATCGCGACCCTGCAGTGTGGTCGAGTTCGCGAGGCCTTTCGGCTTCCTGCCGGGGATCGACGTCGAGCGGAATGAAAAAGTCAGCCGTTGTGTCACGCTCGTTGTCGATGACGATGGCCTTTCGGAAGAAACCGGCTGACTTGTGCCATGCAACAAGCGTGTACTGGCCTGGCGGAACCTGGGGAATCCGGTACTGACCATTGCGATCGGGACGGGCAAACCAGTGGTTCGGCGTGATGACCACTGTGGCCTGCATGTTGGGGTGCAGATGGCAGTAGATCTCAACGATGCCGGGTTTCGGAAATGTGACCTTCCGCGTTCGCCCCTTGTCATAGTTGCCGAGATCGAACGATTTGGGCTTTGAGAGGGAGTAAATGTTGTGGAAGATGGGATCCATATTGGGGAAGGAGATGGTGGATCCCGCGGGCACAACGACCAGATCGGGCACGAAGCGGCGGTTAAGCTGCTCGACTTGCAGTGCAGCTGAATCGACTGTGGCCTGTGCCCCGGAAAGTGGACCTTCAAGATAGATGACAACGCGCGAGCGTTCGTAGGCAATGGGGTCCTGATCGGGGTCCTTCCCAAGCTCGATAGTGGTGCCTCTCTGGTATAGAGAGACGCTGGGAGTGACGTTGGGCTTGGTCAGTTTTCTTTTGATCACGATGGTTCCCGTGATCGACTGAGCAGGGAGATGAGCAGCAATTGCCAGGATGCAACAATTCAGCACGACGCTTTTCAGTCGCATATGCCGATGACCTCAAGGGATGCTGGAACATTTGCGAGCCCGCGCAGCAATTCGAGCGAACAATAGCCCGGCAAACACAGGTAGTCTAGGACGCGAAGAATGGCGCCGGAAATACCACTTAGCGCATTGGTAATGACGCGAACGGGGAGTTGGGGCGTTAAACTTGCATGCACTGAGGCATGCCATGCGTAAGACGATGGAAGTGCTGGGGCTGATGCTGCTGGGATATCTGGCTTGGATCACGTATTCGGCTCTTAACGGGCCGTCCCGGCTGCCGGAACGAATCCCGACTCACTTTGATATTTCAGGGAAGCCGAATGCGTGGGGCTCTCCCGGGTTTCTCTGGATTCTGCCGGTGGTTGGTCTTGGGCTCTACGTGCTGATGACAGCACTGGCGAGCATCCAGTTTCGGCGTTACAACCTCCCGGTCCGAGTGACGGAGGTGAACTTACCGTTCATCCAGGGGAAAACGAGCGAGATGGTGGCGTGGATCAAGACGGAGATTCTTTGTCTCTTCGTTTACATCCAAAGCGGGATCATTCATGGCGTGCGGAATGGCGAGTTCCGCTTATCTCCGGCCATCGTACCGGCATTCATGGTGGCAATCTTTGCGACGGCAGGGTTCTATCTGGTCATGATTATTCGCGGCGCACGGATGCGCCTGGAACAGCCCGAGGCTGCCAACTAAGTGCGGAATGATTGAGGGAAAATAGCCTCACCGTTGCGGAACGGTGGGTGTCTGCGCCGGTATTAAAAGATCCAAACGCTGGCGACCAGCGTGACCATCGCAACAACGGTGACGACCTGATAGATCAGGTCCTCCTTGCGAGATGGTCTTGAGGAGACTGCAGAGGGGGAGGAAGTCATTGCCTGATGCCTTTCTAAACTTGCAGCACATCCGATGCTGGGCCCTTGAGCAGGTTACCTATATTTAGATTCACTTCAGTTCTTTTGTGAATCAACCAAAAGTGCTAAGGGTCAAGTTACTGGAGTACTACGAAAGGCACAGAACTGTTGTTCCGTGATGGCGGAGCTGTTCTCGGGCGTGTTGAAGTGAAGTGAATTGACTGCTTCGATCAGGCTTCGGATGTAGTCGGATCGATGATGGATGTCACTTTGGCGACGGAGTTGGCAGGAAAGCCGCCTTGTTTCGCGTGCTCGCGGATGATCTCCTCATTGGGCGCGTTGTAGATGCAGTAGATCTTGTCCCCGGTGACATAGCTGTGGACCCACTGAATCTCCGGACCGAGTTTGCGCAGGACTCCGCAGGAAGTCTGAGAGATGGACTGGAGTTCGGCTGGAGATAGTTTTCCGGCGCCCGGAACTTCGCGTTCGATCACGTACTTGGGCATGGTGCCTCCAAGGAAAATGGTGGTGCATTGCCAGACGGATGAGGAACGGCACAGCACCGGTCGCGCAAGTGTATCCGGTCTGATGGGTGGAGGGGAACCCTTTGTTTCAAACAAGATGTCATCGTGAGGTGTAAAATCCGCTCGTGAGTACCGGGCCGCAATTCGTTCCTTCCGCAGAGCCGCGTGAGCGGAACTGGGTTCCCCTTGCAATGGCTGCGGGCGTGGTCGTCGTCGCAGCGGTTGTTGTCGTTCTCATTTTGCAGAGAGGGAAAGGGCCGGCTGCCGTAACACCGATTTCGGCAAAGCCTGATCCTTATGCGGCAAGTCTGCCGATAACCGACGTGAAGATGAGCGAGAGCGCCAACTTAGCCGGCGGGAAGGTGACCTATATCGATGGGTACATCACGAACAACGGGGACAAAACGGTAAGCGGCATCTCGATGCAGATTCTCTTTAGAAACGCCGCGAACGAAGTGGCTCAGAACGAGACGCAGGCGGTGAAATGGATCAGAACACGAGACCCCTATGTGGATCTTGAGCCAGTGTCGGCGGCGCCGCTGAAAACGGGAGAGGGGCGGGATTTCCGCCTCATTCTGGACGCGGTGACTGAAGGCTGGAACGGTGTGTATCCCGAACTGCGAATCGTTCGAGTGGATACAAAGTAGCGCGCTTGTTCGATTTACCGGGTAAGAGTTACCGCTGGTTGTAAAAATTACTTTCTGATCACCTGCGGACCCTAATGGCCGTAGCATCCTTAACATGCTCGATCACCTCTTAATCCCTTCAAAACGAGCAGGTTGATCGTTTCTGCACAGAGCCATGAACCTTTGGCACGCTCCATGCACTATGGATTGTGAGCGGGGAGAGCCTGCTCACCCGCAAATGAACGCGGCATCCGCAATATCAGGGGTTAGACAAAAATGAACGACCTTAAAGCAAGAATTATGGTTCCAAGCCAGGTAGCCGTTCTTGCACTGGCTTCGGCTATCGCGATCCCCGCGATGGCTCAGCAGACGCAGCAGCCTGATGCGAATTCCCAGAATGCTCCGGCGGCCGCGCAGCAGACACCAACCTCGACTCCTCCCGCGACAGCGACTCAGCCGATTCAGGAGCAGAAAGAGGGATTCTGGGGCCGCGTTAATCCAATGGCGCGTAAGAAGTGGGTGAAGAAGAGGCTGGATCCGATCAACGATCGCTTGACCGAGCTCGACCAGGTGAACGCGAAGAACGCCAGCGATATCAAGGATGTTGATTCTCGCGCGACGGCCGGCATCAAGAAGGCGCAGGACTCGGCCGATGCGGCTAATCAGGTAGCTACGCAAGCCGGTGATCAGGCGAAGAAAGCCAACGACACCGCTGTTTCAGCTTCTGGTCATGTCGACACTCTGAACACGACGGTGAGCGGGCTCGATACCTATAAGCCGATCACTGACGTTGAAGTTCCGTTCCGGAATGGCAGCCCTGTCCTGTCGAAGGATGCCAAGGCAAAGCTCGATGACATGGCAAAAAACCTGGAAGGTCATCAGGGCTTCATCATCGAAATCGAAGCGCGTTCACCTGCGGCAGGGGCAGCAGGAATCGCGAGTTCGCAGCGTGAGGCAGAGGCTGTAAAGCGCTACCTCGTAACTGAACATGAAATTCCCGTCTACCGTATGCATGCCGTAGCACTAGGCAATGCCCATATTGAGGACCAGAACACGCAGATGGCGAGCAATGCTTCCGCAGATCAGACAGCGCCGAAGCCCGCGAGCCACCGTCGTGAGCGGGTTCCCAGCGTTGTGCATATCAAGTTGATGGAAAACAGTTTGGCGGCCCAGGGCACCACATCCCCCCATGGTATGGCGTCCTCGACCGGCACGGAGCAGCACCAGTAAAGGTGTTGCGTAGCCACCCCCCTGAGGCTCCCTTCCGCGCCGACGGCTACCCCGCCGTAGGCCGCCAATAGAGCTCTCGCAACACGAGAGAACCAAGGCAACTTGACCCCCGTTAATAAC
>Ga0207667_10001539_pt1 | contig 29007 bp, 24 predicted proteins | sample KBSCornC52_FD_184301 | JGI IMG/M metagenome (GOLD analysis project Ga0207667, IMG submission 184301) | Corn rhizosphere microbial communities from Kellogg Biological Station, Michigan, USA - KBS Corn C5-2 (SPAdes) (version 2) | ecosystem: Host-associated > Plants > Roots > Rhizosphere > Soil ...
GTGCATACCACGTGGAAACCCCGCGCGGCATGATCACCTTCCTCGACACCCCGGGTCACGCGGCCTTCACGGCCATGCGCGCCCGCGGTGCCAAGGCCACCGACATCGTCATCCTGGTGGTGGCGGCCGACGACGGCGTCATGCCGCAGACCAAGGAAGCCATCCACCACGCCAAGGCGGCCGGCGTGCCCATCGTCGTGGCCATCAACAAGATCGACAAGCCCGACGCCAACGCCGAGCGCGTGAAGAACGAGCTGGTGGCCGAAGAGGTCGTGCCGGAAGAGTTCGGCGGCGATTCGCCGTTCGTCCCCGTCTCGGCCAAGACCGGCCAGGGTGTCGACGAGCTGCTGGAACAGGTGCTGCTGCAGGCCGAAGTGCTCGAGCTCAAGGCGCCGGAAGAAGCCGCCGCCCAGGGCCTGGTCATCGAAGCCCGCCTCGACAAGGGCCGTGGCCCGGTGGCCACCGTGCTGGTGCAGACCGGCACGCTCAAGCGCGGCGACATCGTGCTGGCCGGATCGAGCTACGGTCGTGTCCGCGCGATGATCGACGAGGACGGCAAGGCGGCCAACGAGGCCGGCCCGTCGATCCCGGTGGAGATCCAGGGCCTGACCGAGGTGCCCCAGGCCGGCGACGAGTTCATGGTGCTGACCGACGAGCGTCGTGCGCGCGAGATCGCGACCTTCCGCCAGGGCAAGTACCGCGACGTCAAGTTCGCGCGCCAGGCCAAGGTCAAGATGGAGACGCTGTTCGACGGCATGTCCGGCGGCGACGTCCAGGTGCTGCCGATCATCATCAAGGCCGACGTGCAAGGCTCGCAGGAAGCGCTGGGCGCCTCGCTGCTCAAGCTGTCCACGGACGAGGTCAAGGTGCAGATCGTGCACTCGGCGGTCGGCGGCATCAGCGAGTCCGACGTCAACCTGGCGATCGCCTCCAAGGCGGTCATCATCGGCTTCAACGTCCGTGCGGACTCCGGCGCGCGCAAGCTCGCGGAGAACAACGGCATCGACCTGCGCTACTACGACATCATCTATGACGCCGTCGACGAGGTGAAGGCCGCGATGACGGGCATGCTGGCGCCGGAACAGCGCGAGGAAGTGGTCGGTGCGGCCGAGATCCGCGCGATCTTCACGGTGTCCAAGACGAACATCGCGGGTTGCATGGTCACCTCGGGCATCGTCCGCCGCAGCTCGCGCGTGCGCCTGCTGCGCGAGAACGTGGTGGTCTACACCGGCGAACTCGATTCGCTGCGCCGCATGAAGGACGACGTGCGCGAAGTGCGCGAAGGCTTCGAGTGCGGCTTGACGATCAAGAACTACAACGACGTCAAGGAAGGCGACCAGCTCGAATTCTTCGAAATCAAGGAAGTCGCCCGAACGCTGTAAGGCGGGATGCACTTCACCTGTGCAAAAGCCCCGCCAGAAAGTTGGCGGGGCTTTTCACTTGAGAGGTCAGGACAAAGATCATGCGACACAAGCAACGAAGCATTCCGAACCGCGGTTTCCGCGTGGCCGACCAGATCCAGCGCGACCTGGCCGAGCTGATCCGCGACCTGAAGGATCCGCGCGTGGGCATGATCACCATCAACGCGGTGGAGGTCACGCCCGACTATGCGCATGCGAAGGTCTTCTTCTCGCTGCTGATCGGCGATCCGGCCGAGAGCGAAGTCGCGCTCAACGAGGCCGCCGGCTTCCTGCGCAACGGCCTGTTCAAGCGCCTGGCCATCCACACGGTGCCGACGCTGCACTTCCATTTCGACCGCACCACCGAGCGCGCGGCCGAACTGAACGCGATGATCCTGCAGGCCAACGCCACGCGCGCCAAGGAAGAAGCGCCGCCGGCCGACGAACCCGGCAAGGCCGAGGACTGAGCGCGCCATGACCGAGCTGCAGACCACCGCCGCGAACGACGCCGCCGCCTCCATGCGCGCGCCGCGTCCCGCGCGCGTGCGCGTGCAGCGCCGGCCGGTGCACGGCGTGCTGCTGCTGGACAAGCCATCGGGCCTGTCGTCCAACGACGCGCTGCAGAAGGCCAAGTGGCTGCTGCGCGCCGAGAAGGCCGGGCACACCGGCACGCTGGACCCGCTGGCCACCGGGCTGTTGCCGCTGTGCTTCGGCGCGGCCACCAAGTTCGCGCAGGTCAGCCTGGACGCCGACAAGGCCTACCGCGCCGTGCTGCGCCTGGGTGTCACCACCCGCACGGGCGATGCCGAAGGCGAGGTCGTGCAGACGCGCCCGGTGCGTGTCGACCGCGCGGCCCTGGAGGCCGCCTGTGCCCGTTTCACGGGCGCGATCCGCCAGGTGCCCCCGATGTACTCGGCGCTCAAGCACAACGGCAAGGCGCTGTACGAGTACGCCCGCGACGGCGTGGAGATCGAGCGTGCCGCGCGCGACGTGACGATTCACACGTTGGACATCGTGGATTGGCAGCATGACAACCCGGAGACGGCGACAATCGAGGTTCGCTGTTCCAAGGGCACCTACGTCCGGACGCTGGCCGAGGACATCGGCGAGGCGCTGGGATGCGGCGCCCACCTGGTCGGGCTGCGGCGCACCGCCAGTGGTCCGCTGACGCTCGCCTCGGCGACCACGCTCGAGGCGCTCGAGGCGATGCCCGAGGCCGAGCGTGCCGCCTGCCTGCTGCGACCCGATTCCCTGCTGGCCGGCTGGCCGGCCGTGCGCCTCGAGGCCAGCGAGGCGGCGCGTTTCCTGACCGGCCTGCGCCGGCGCATCGCCGAACCCGACTGCCCGCACGTCCGCGTGTACGGGCCCGAGCAACACGCGCTGCTGGGCAGCGCGCACATCGTCGCGGGCGAGCTGATCGCCGACCGCCTGCTGAGCCCCGCCGAAGTGCAGGGCCTGCCGAACTGATCCAGATCCCTCCAGAAGACCGTCATGACCACAAGCACGCAGATCCGCAACATCGCCATCATCGCCCACGTCGACCATGGCAAGACCACGCTCGTCGACCAGCTGCTCCGCCAGAGCGGCACCTTCGCCGAGCACGAGAAGGTCGTCGACACGGTGATGGACAACAACGCGATCGAACGCGAGCGCGGCATCACCATCCTGGCCAAGAACTGCGCGGTCAGCTGGAAGGGCACGCACATCAACATCGTCGACACCCCGGGCCACGCGGACTTCGGCGGCGAGGTCGAGCGCGCGCTGTCGATGGTCGACGGCGTCGTGCTGCTGATCGACGCCCAGGAAGGCCCGATGCCGCAGACCCGCTTCGTCACGAAGAAGGCGCTGGCCCTGGGCCTGCGCCCCATCGTCGTGGTCAACAAGGTCGACAAGCCGGGCGCCAAGCCCGAGGCCGTCGTCAACGCCGCGTTCGACCTGTTCGACAAGCTGGGCGCCACCGACGAGCAGCTCGACTTTCCCGTGGTCTACGCCTCGGGCATCAACGGCTGGTCGTCGCTCACCGAAGGCGCGCCGGGCGAGAAGTGGGGCGAGGACATGTCCGCGCTGTTCGACACGGTGCTCCAGCACGTGCAGCCGCACGGCGGCGACGCCGACGCGCCGCTGCAGCTGCAGATCTCCGCGCTGGACTTCTCCACCTTCGTCGGCCGCATCGGCGTGGGCCGCATCAACCAGGGCACGGTCAGGCCCGGCATGGACGTCGTCGTCATGGAAGGCCCGGAAGGCAAGCCGGTCAAGGGCCGCGTCAACCAGGTGCTGACGTTCCAGGGCCTGGACCGCGTGCAGGTGACCGAGGCCGGCCCGGGCGAGATCGTGCTGGTCAACGGCATCGACGAAGTCAACATCGGCGTGACCCTCACCGACCCGCTGAACCCGCAGCCGCTGCCGCGCCTGAAGGTCGACGAGCCGACGCTGACGATGAACTTCTGCGTCAACACCTCGCCGCTGGCCGGGCGCGAAGGCAAGTACGTCACCAGCCGCCAGATCTGGGACCGCCTGCAAAAGGAACTGCAGCACAACGTCGCGCTGCGCGTGTCCGAGACCGACGAGGACGGCATCTTCGAGGTGATGGGCCGCGGCGAACTGCACCTGACCATCCTGCTGGAGAACATGCGCCGCGAAGGCTTCGAGATGGCCGTGTCCAAGCCGCGCGTGGTGTTCCACGACATCGATGGCGTGCGTCACGAGCCGATCGAGCTGGTGACGGCCGACGTCGAGGAAACGCACCAGGGCGGCGTGATGCAGGCGCTCGGCGAGCGCAAGGGCGAACTCGTCAACATGGAGCCGGACGGCAACGGGCGCGTGCGCCTGGAGTACCGCATCCCGGCGCGCGGCCTGATCGGCTTCTCCAACGAGTTCATGAACCTGACCCGCGGCTCGGGCCTGATCTCCAACATCTTCGACGGCTACGAGCCGCACAAGGGCGACATCGGCGGCCGCAAGAACGGCGTGCTGATCTCGATGGACGCCGGCGAGATCTTCACCTACGCCCTGGGCAAGCTGGACGACCGCGGCCGCATGTTCGTCAAGCCGAACGACCCGGTCTACGAAGGCATGATCGTGGGCATCCACAACCGCGACAACGACCTGGTCGTCAACGCCACGCGCACCAAGCAGCTGACCAACTTCCGCGTGTCCGGCAAGGAAGACGCGATCAAGGTCACGCCGCCGATCGACCTCACGCTGGAATACGGCGTGGAGTTCATCGACGACGACGAGCTGGTCGAGATCACGCCCAAGAGCGTGCGCCTGCGCAAGCGCTACCTGACCGAGAACGAGCGCAAGCGTTCGAAGAAGACCGGGGACTGATCGTCTCCTGGTGGCGCGAAGCGCCGCAGGCGTTCGGCTGACAGTCGCGCGCCTGCGGCGTTTTTCATGGTCGCGCGGCCCGGCGCCCGGGGTGCCTGAGCGTCTCGCGGGCAACTCGATGCCAGACACCTCGCTGCCCGGCACACCACCGCACGGGGGCGGCTACCGCACAAAATTCGGCGGGGCGCCGCTTAAGATGGTGCAAACCCTCATCGACCAAGGAGCCACCGTGACCGCCGCCGCACCGAATCCACCGCGACCGATGGGCCATGCCCAGGCCGCGATCGGCATGGTCGTGGTGACGTTGATGTGGAGCATTGCGGGCGTGGTGAGCCGCTCCTTGCAGACGGCCGAGAGCTTCGAGGTCACGTTCTTTCGCAGCCTGTTCAATCTCGTCGGGCTGGGCGTGGCGCTCACCTGGATGCGCGGGTGGCGGGTGTGGTCCGACCTGCTGCATTCGCCGCGGGTGGTCTGGCTGTCGGGCGTGTGCTGGAGCGTCATGTTCACGGCCTTCATGGTGGCGCTGACGATGACGCGCGTGGCCAACGTGCTGGTGACGATGTCGATCAGTCCGCTGCTCACGGCGGTCTTCGCGCGCGTGTTCCTGCACCACCGCCAGCCGGCGCGCACCTGGGCGGCGATCGCCGTGGCGGGCGCCGGCATCGCGTGGATGTTCGGCCACAACATGCAGGCCGCCGACGCGCGCAGCCTCGCCGGCATGGCCGTGGCGCTGCTGGTGCCGCTGTCGTCGGCCCTGAACTACACGCTGCTGCAGCACGCGGGCCGCGCACGGCCGGCGGTCGACGACAGCACCGAGACGCCCGCGTCGCAGCCCGACCTGTTCAGCGCGGTGCTGATCGGCGCGGCGCTATCGGCGCTCGTGACGCTGCCGCTCGCGCTGCCGCTGAAATCCAATGCACACGACCTCGGCCTGCTGTTCGGGCTGGGCGTCGTGCAGTTGGCCATTCCTTGCCTGCTGCTGGTGCGCGTGTCGCGTGCATTGCCGGCGCCCGAGGTCGCGCTGCTCGGCCTGCTCGAGGTGATCTTCGGCGTGCTCTGGGCCTGGCTCGGCGCCAACGAGGCGCCGGGCAGCCCTGCGCTCAGCGGCGGCGCCGTGGTCGTGGGCGCGCTCGTCTTCAACGAATTGCTGAGCCTGCGCGGGCGTAGCGCCGCGCGGGCCCTCCAGGAACCCGCATGAACCGTCCCGAATCCAACGTGCAGGCCGAACGTCGCGGCCATCTGGGCATCCTCACCCTCGACCGGCCGCAGGCCCTCAACGCGCTGTCGCTGCAGATGATCCGCGACATCACGGCCCAGCTGCTGGCCTGGCGCGACGACGCGCAGGTCGCCGCCGTGTTGCTGCGCGGCGCGAATCGTCCCGGTAAGGCGCCGGCGTTCTGCGCAGGCGGCGACATCCGCTACTTCCACGCGGCCGCGCTCGCCGGCGACCCGACGCTGGAAGACTTCTTCAGCGAGGAGTACGCGCTCAACCACCTGATCCACACCTTGGGCAAGCCGACCTTCGTGCTGATGGACGGCATCACGATGGGCGGCGGCATGGGGCTGGCGCAGGGCTGCTCGATGCGCATCGTCACCGAGCACGCGAAGCTCGCCATGCCCGAGACCCACATCGGCCTGTTCCCCGACGTGGGCGGCGGCTGGTTCCTTGCGCAGGCGCCCGGACACCTGGGCGAGTTCCTGGGCCTGACGGGCCACGTGCTGGGCGCGGCCGATGCCCTGGCCGTGGGCTGGGCCGACGCCTGCGTGAAGGCCGAGCGCCTGGACGCGCTGGTGCAGGCGATCGCCGACGCGACGGCCGTCGACGGCGTGGGCGCGTTGTCGGCCGTCAATTCGTTCGGCACCGATCCGGGCCCGGCGCCACTGGGCGCGCATGCCCAGGTCATCGAGCGCGCGTTCGGTCAACCCGATCTCGCCGCCATCGCCGCCGCCCTCGCGGCGGAGCAGGGCGAGTTCGCGCAGGCGCAGGCCAAGGCGCTGGCGCAGCGCTCGCCGCTGATGCTGGCCGTGACGCTGGAGCAGATCCGCCGCGCGCGCACGATGACGCTGGCCGACGACCTGCGCATGGAACGCGGCCTCGTGCGCCAGTGCTTCCATCTGCGCCCGGGCGCGGCGAGCGAAACGCTCGAGGGTATCCGCGCCCTGGCCATCGACAAGGATCATTCGCCGCGCTGGAACCCGGCGACGATCGCCGAGGTCGACGGCGCGATGGTGGAGAAGTTCTTCGCGCCGCCGTGGCCGGCGCACGCGCATCCGCTGCGTGATCTCGACTGAGGCGGCGCGCGCGACGCGGCCAGCCGCCGCGCCCGGGGCCCAGTCCGGCCGCGGGCAATCGGTCGAACGCGGGCTCGTCCAGCGCCTCGCGCAGCGACGGGCCGGCGCAGGGCAGCCAGCCGGGCAGGTCATGGCCTGGGCCGACGATGAACAGCGCGCCGTATGCGCGACTCCGGACTTGTCCGCGCCCGTCCGCGGCGCTGCGTTCCGCGCCGACGCCACGGTCGCAGCGCCGCGAGGCCGGTCAGCAGCAGCGTCCAGGCGGGCGATTCGGGCACGGGCGTGACGACCGGCGGCGCGCCGGGGTTGCCGGGCCGGGCCGGGGTGTCGCAGCAGGGCAAGCCGCCGCCAGGCGGTGGGCCGCCGGGCAATGGCACGTCGGGCGGCGACCCATCGCCGCCGCCGCTGTTGCCGCCATCGGGCGGCGCTTCGGCGATCGGGACGCCGGGTGGCGTGCTGTCGACCGGGGGCGCACCGCCATTGCCGCCGCCTTCGGGCGGCTGCACGAAGCCCAGCGGGCCGCCCTCGGGCGGCGGCGTCGACGGGGCACTGGCTTGCGGCGGCCCCGCGGCCGGCTCGATGTCGAGCGGGCCGTCGTTCTCGGCCGCGTGTTCGGGCTTGCGCGAGACCAGCGACACGTTGTGGCAGATCACCGGCACGATCACGCACGCGTCGTCCGCGCAATAGACGAGCGCCTTCTCGCGCCGCTGCGCGCTCCAGGCCGAGCGATCGACCGGGCCGTGGCAGACGCGGCCGTGCCCGCTGTGCATCTCGCGCAGGTCGGTGTACGCGCCATCGCTGCCGACGATGTCGTCGCGGGTGATGGTGGCGGTATCGGTGGGGCGGCGCGCGCGCAGCAGGGCGCGCAGCGCATCGCGCGTGGCCGGCGGCAGGTCGAAGTCGACCAGCGCGCGCACCGGATCACCGCGGTACGGGTTGGCGCCGGGATGCGCCCACGTGCAGCCCGGGAGCGTCGCAGCGAGGGTCGCGCTGAGGATGAGCTCGATGCCGGTGCTCATCGTGTGCGGGGATCGATGAAGGCATTCACCCGGCCGACATGGCAACCCACGCGCCACGCGCTCGACGTCACGCTCGCCGACGCCCACGCGTGGACTTGTCGATCGATCAGCCTGCAGCAGCGAAATAGTGACGCGGTGCGCTCGATTCAAGCGGATTTCCGCGGTCAAACGTATCGCGCCGCTACGGTGGTGAGCAGCGCGTAACGACGTCCCAGAGGAAGAGCAGGACGCTGGAGTCGCACCCCGCGAGGCCGAAGAATGCGCAGTCGAATCCTCCAGCATCCCAGGGTCCCATGCATCGTTTCCTCGCTCGCTCCACCGTTCGCGCGCCGCGCTCGTTCCATTCTCACGCGCCCTTTCGCGGCGCACTCGCCAGCGCCGCCGCGGCGGCTGCCACGGCCAGCGCGCTGGCCGCGCCCGCCACGGTGTGCGTCGCGCCCATCGCGCCCGCCGGCACCTCGGGCGCCTTCGTGGTGGGCAACGGGACGCCCGCCAGCTGCACGGCCGCGGCCCTGCAAGCGGCCATCAACGCGGCCGCGGTCATCACGTTCAACTGCGGCGCCGACGCCGCCACCATTCCCGTCTACACGACGCTGCAGGTGCCCGCCGCGCGCAACACGGTCATCGACGGCGGCGGCAAGGTCACGCTCGACGGCGGCGGCCGCACGCGCCTGATCGCGGTCAACAGCGGCAACTACCGCGTGACCCACACGGGCCTGACGCTCCAGCACATCGCACTCGTCAACGGCAAGGCGGTGGGCACGCAGTACGTGGCGCCCAGCGCCAGCAACGCGAGCTGCTCATACGGCTGGGCCGACGGCGCCGGCGGCGCGATCTACGTGCGCGACGCGGTGCTGCACGCGATCGACGTCACCTTCCGCAACAACGCCGCCGAGACGCCGGGACCGGACGTCGGCGGCGGCGCGATCTACGCACTCGGCTCGGTGGATGTCGCCGTCGTCGGCTCGACCTTCGACGGCAACAGCGGCGCCAACGGCGGCGCGGTGGGACTGTTGCAGAGCGACGGCCGTTTCTACAACAGCCTGTTCTCGAACAACAAGGCTGCAGGCAGCGGCGCCAACTACGTGGGCGGCGCGGCGCAGGGTTGCTCGGGCCTGGGCGCGAACCAGGGCGGGGCGGGCGGCAACGGCGGCGCGATCTCGATCGACGGCGCCTCCGATGTGAACCAGACCGTCTGCGGCTCGACGTTCACCGCCAACACCGGCGGCGCGTTCGGCGGCGCGCTGTTCCGCACGGCCGACGGGCTGGCACGGCCCACCACCTTCGACCGCTCGGTGTTCCAGGGCAACCACGCGCAGACGGGCGGCGCGTTGTACGTGCAGAACGCCAAGCCGCTGTCCATCACCGCGTCGACGTTCTCCGGCAACGTCGCGGCCACCTCGGCCGGCGCGGGCGACTTCATCTCGAGCCAGCTGCAGATCACGAACACGACCTTCGCGGGCAACATCGCGACCAAGGGCGTGGGCGGCGCGCTGTCGCTGAGCAATGCCAGTTCCGTGGGCTGGCTGCACAACGACACGTTCAGCGGCAACCAGTCCATCGGCGGCCCCGGCTACTTCAGCGCGGCGATCTTCGGCGCGATGCCGTTCACCACGGCCAACAACGTCTTCGCCAACAACACGACCTCGGACACCGGCTCGCCGATGCAGTGCTTCTTCACGCCGGGCATCGGCACGGACAACGCGCAATGGCCGCAGAAGCGCGTGGCCGGTGGCCTGAACGACAACCCGTGCGTGTCGGGCATCCGCTTCGTCGACCCGCAGCTCGGGGCGCTGGGCAACAACGGCGGTCCGACGCCCACCATCGTCCCGTCGGCGACGAGTCCCTTGCGCAAGTCGGCGCACAACTGCCCGGCGACGGACCAGCGTGGCGTGGCGCGCAACACCGCGCTGTGCACGGCGGGCGCCGTGGAGTGATCGCGGACGTGGCGGCGTGCGCCGCCTGGCCCCGGCGTGCTCAGCCGCCGCGCGCGTACGCCGCCAGCCCGTCGGCCAGCGCGGCAAAGGTGACGGCGCAGCGCGGGCTGTCGCGCAGGTCGGCGTGCATCGCGATCCAGGTTTCCAGGTGCAGCGAGATCGCCGACTTGAACAGGCGCACCATGCCCGCGTCGCGGGCCGCGAGCCGCGCCTGGCAGAAGCCCACGCCCAGGCCGGCGCGGATGGCCGACAGTTGCGTCACGTCGCTGTCCGTGCGCAAGGCGAAGCTCTCGCGCGTGATCTGCGGGAAGCGCTCCTGGAAGCGGCGGATGTAGTCGGTCTCGGTGTCCCAGCCGATGAGCGCGTGCCGCGCGAGTTCGTCAAGCGTGCGCGGCGTGCCGTGCCGCTCGAGGTAGCGCCGGTGGGCGTGCAGTCCCACCTCGATGGTGGCGACGCGCCGCGCGACGAGCGCGTCCTGTGACGGCGCCACCATGCGCACGGCGATGTCGGCATCGCGGCGCAGCAGGTTCTCCACCTTGTTGGACGGCACGAGCTCGATGACGAGCTCGGGATGCGCGTCGCGCAGGTCGGCCAGGATGGGCGGCAGCACCTCGCTGCTGACGATCTCGCTGGCCGTCAGGCGTACCGTGCCACGCACCCCGTCGCCGTGGCTGGTGGCGACGCGGCGCAAGGCCGCGGCCGTGGCTGCCAGGCTCGCGGCGTAGGGCTTGAGCTCGAGCGCGGCGTCGGTCGGCGCGAAGCCGTCGAACGAGCGCGTGAACAGCTTGAGTTGCAGCGCGGCCTCGAGGCTGTCGACGTGGCGGCCGATGGTGGGCTGCGTCATGCCCAGCGCGCGGCCGGCCGCCGAGAGCGAGCCCGTCTCCAGCACGGCCACGAAGCTGCGGTACCACTCCCAGTTCGGTTCGGTGTCGGCCATGGTATGCATGAATGAATAGTGACGATGCAATTCTAGGCAATTTTCAAATGCCCATGTTTTTCGCACACTGCATCCACCGCAGCGGCAAACGCGCAGCACCTTCGAAAGCCCGCCATGTTCAACTCCCTCACGTCCGTTCCCGTCGATTGCAGCCTGGTCCCCGTCGCCCGCACGCTCGGCGTGGCCCTGGCAGGCTTGGCGATCGTCGCGCTCGAGGCGTGGCTGCGGGTGCCGGTGCGGCCGCTGTTCGACGGCTGGCTGCAGGATATCCAGGCCCGCGCCGCCGCCTTCATCCGCCACCTTCCGATCTGACAACCCCCAAGGAGATATCGCATGTCCAAAGTCGCCCTGTTCGGTGCCGCCGGCGCCATCGGCCAATCCATCGCCCAGGCGCTCGCCGCGCAGGGCCGTTCGTACCGCGTCGTCGGGCGTTCGCAAGCCAGCCTGCGCAAGAGCTTCGGCGCCGATCCGCTCGCCGAGATCGTCACCTGGAACCCCGATTCCCCCGCCTCCGTGCAGGCGGCCGCCACCGGCATCGACACCATCATCTACCTCGTCGGCGTCGACTACTGGCGCTTCGAGCTGCACCCGCAGCTGATGCGCAAGACGCTGGACGGCGCCATTGCCGCGGGCGTGCGCAACATCATCCTCATCGGCACCGTCTATCCGTATGGCCGCACCGGCGCCACGCCCGTGCGCGAGGATCACCCGCGCGAGCCGCACACCTTCAAGGGCCGCATGCGCAAGGCGCAGGAAGACCTCGTGCTGCAGGCGCATGCGGACGGCCGCATCCAGGCCACGGTGCTGCGCCTGCCCGACTTCTACGGCCCGGGCGTCGACAAGAGCCTGCTGGACGGCGCCGCGAAGGCGGCGGTGCAGGGCGGTACGGCCGACATGGTGGGGCCGCTCGACGCGCCGCACGAGTTCGTGTTCGTGCCCGACGTCGGCCCCGTGGTCGTGCGCCTCATCGACACCCCGCAGGCCGGCGGCCGCGTGCTGCACCTGGCCGGCGCGGGCGTGACGTCGCAACAGGCGATGGTCGAGGAGATGGAGCGCGCGACCGGCCGCAAGGTCAAGCGCCGCGTGGCGGGCAAGACGCTGCTGCGCCTGCTCGGCCTGTTCAACCCGTTCATGCGCGAGATGGTGGAGATGCACTACCTGCTCACCGACCCGGTGCTGATGGACGACGGCGCGTTGCAGGCGCTCATCGGCCCCGTGCACAAGACGCCGTACGCCGAGGGCATCCGCCGCACGCTGGCGGCGGTGCCCCAGCCGGAGAAGGCGCTCGCGGCGGCCTAGGTGAGCGGTGCTTGGGCATGCGGGCCAGGAGTCGGGGCGGCTTCTGCCGCTCCGACTCCTAGTCCGCGCGTTTTCGCAGGTACATCTGCTGGTCGGCGTGGCGCACGAGCGTCTCGACGTCCTGGCCGTCCTCGGGGTAGACCGCCACGCCCACCGCGGCGCCGAGGGCCGGCTCCAGCGACTTGCTGCCGGTCAGCACCTCCAGCGGCTGGCGCAGCACCTGCTCGATGCGTTCGCGCACACGCTCGGCGTCCTCGCGGCGCTCGACGGCGTCCAGCAGCACGAGGAACTCGTCGCCGGCGAAACGCGCCACCAGGTCCAGGCCGGACACGGTGGCGGAGAGGCGGCGGCCGAGTTCCTGCAGCACGGCGTCGCCCATGTCGTGGCCGAACTCGTCGTTGATCTTCTTGAAGCCGTTGATGTCGACGAACAGCACGCCGAACGGCCGCGGGTCGCCGCGGCGGCGCTGCTGGACGATGCGATCCTCGACGCGCCGGATCAGCGCCTCGCGGTTGGCCAGGCCGGTGAGCGGGTCGGTCAGCAGGCGGCGCTGCATGTCGGCGAAGCTGCGCGCGAGGTCGCCCAGTTCGTCCTTGCGCCGCGACTCCGCGAACGGCGCGGTGCTGCCCTCGCCGACCTGGCGCGCCGCGGCCGCCAGCCGCCGCAGCTCGCGCGTGACCGTCGACAGCACCAGCGTGCCGGTCAGCATCACGAACAGGGCCGCGATGACGGCCAGCAGCACGGTGCGGCGGAAGTTGTCGAGGATGCCGTGCAGGAAGTCCTTGCGCGGCACGGCCACCATGATCAGCCAGTCCAGCCCGGCGTCGTCGGTCAGGCGCGCGTAGCCCACCTGCACGGCCGAGCCGTCGGGTGCCGTGAACACCGTGGTGTGCGGCAGCGAATCGCCCGCGGGCTCGGCCAGGCCGCGCACCGCGCCGTAGGTGGCGCGCACCAGCGGATCGTTGCTGTCGGCGGCGTTCAGCCGCACGTCGGCGCCATCGGGCTTCTTGCGGATGTGCGGGCCACGCGAGACCCCGATCAGGTTGCCGTCCTTCTCCATCACCATGGCCACGCCGTTGGCGCTGAGGGCCAGGCGCTGGAGGAACGCGGTCACCTGCTGCAGCGACAGGTCGGTCGCGACGACGCCCTTGAACGCCCCGGTGCGGTCGTTCACCCGGCGCGCGCGCGTGGCCACCAGCTGCTGCAGCTTGAAGTCGATGTAGATCGAGGTCCACGTCTGGAGCGTGTTGGCGGCGCCGGCCTTGTACCAGGGACGCTCGCGCGGCTCGAAGATGCGCGACTCGACGTCGGGTTGCCCGAGCGCGCCCGCGATGCCGCTGTAGTGGTAGAGGCTGCGCGGGCCCGCGCCCTCGGCGCGCAGGCGCAGTTCGGCGTCGTTCTCGGAAGATCGCCACAGCCCGATGAAGCGGCCGTCACGGTCGCCGTAGTAGGCGTAGTTGTTCGGATCGCGATGCACCGACGTCGCCAGCCAGAAGCGCTCGCGCAGCGCCGGCAGCTCCCCGGTGATCGATTCGGGCGCCGCGATGCCCTTGGGAAAGGCCACCTCCAGCACCGCCGCCGAGCCCGACACGTGGCCTTCGACGGCCTGCTCGATGCGATGCACGGTCTCGGTGAGCAACTGCCCCGACAGGTCGTCGACGGTGTCGCGCCCGGCCGCGTACGACAGGACGCCGATGACGATGGCCGTGCCCAGGACGAGCACGAGGTAGGGCAGCGTGAGCAGGGCCCGCAGGGGCAGTCGCGAGAGAAGCTTCATCGAGTCGTGGAATCCAGCGCCGGGAAACGCGGCGACGGTGCGGCGTCCCCTCCAAGGGGCCGCCCGTCGCTCGTGGGGCCGATTGTGCGCTGAACTTCGCGGCTGCCCGGCGCAGCCGCACGGGTGCCCCGGCGCGTTGGCGGCCGGATCCAGGCGGAAATCACGCTTGGCGCGGCCGGGCGCCCTGACGAGGCGACGGGCCCTGGCGCCCGGGCGAGGCGCAGAGGCATCCATCCCGTTCCGATGAGACGTGGGAAAATCGAAGGCTGCCACGTTGAAGGCACGAGCGTGCCGGCTCGGGCCGGGCAGACGAATTGAACCCTGAAAGTGCGGAATGAGTGGAACTGAAGCGGCCGCAGCGCCGTTGAATCCAGACGTGAAGTCCAGCGACCCCAACCCGTGGCGGCTCTCGGTCGCCCCCATGATGGACTGGACGGACCGCCATTGCCGCTATTTCCACCGCCTGATCACGCGCGACACGCTGCTGTACACCGAGATGGTGACCACCGGCGCGCTGCTGCACGGGAACCAGCCTCGGCATCTCGATTTCAATGGCGAAGAGCACCCCGTCGCGCTGCAACTGGGGGGCAGCGAGCCCGACGCGCTGGCGGCGTGCGCGAAGCTGGCGCAGCAATGGGGCTACGACGAGGTCAACCTCAACTGCGGCTGCCCCAGCGAGCGGGTGCAGCGGGGCGCGTTCGGGGCCTGCCTGATGCGCGAGGCCGAGCTGGTGCGCGACAGCGTGGCGGCGATGCGCGACGCGTGCACGCTGCCGGTGACGGTCAAGCACCGCATCGGCATCGACAAGATCGAGAGCTACGACTTCGTGCGTGACTTCGTGGGCACGGTGGCCGCCGGCGGCTGCACGGTGTTCATCGTGCATGCGCGCAATGCCTGGCTGCAGGGCCTGAGCCCGAAGGACAACCGCACGATCCCGCCGCTGCGCTACGAGTTCGTCTACCAGCTCAAGAAGGATTTCCCGGGCTTCACGATCGTGCTGAACGGCGGAGTCAAGGGCGACGACGCGATCGCGGCGCACCTGCAGCACGTGGACGGCGTGATGATCGGCCGCGAGGCCTACCACGACCCCTGGTGCATGGCCGACTGGGACGAACGCTTCCTGGGCGGCCCCGCGCGCGCGCGGTCACGCGAGGAGGTCGAGGCCGCGATGGTCGACTACCTCGAGCGCCTGCAGGCCGGGGAGCACCACTGGTCGCAGGCCTCGCGCCACATGCTGGGGCTGTGGAACGGCGTCGCCGGCGCCCGGCGCTGGCGCCAGGTGTGGTCCGACCACCGGATGAAGACGCTGCCGCCCACCGAGGTGTCGCGCCTCGCGCACGCGGGCGCGCCGCGGCCCGCGCTGGCGGCCTGAGGTCGCCAAGGCGCTCGGCCCCGGGATCAGCCGACGGCCTTGATCCAGTCGGTCAGGCGCTGCTTGACCGGGTCGCAGGCGGCGTGCGGGCCGTTGAAGTCCAGGTGCTCGATCAGGCCGGTGGCGCCGGCGTTGATGCGCAGGCGGCAGATGACCTCGTGGTCGTAGTTCTGGCCGCCGCCGCCGTGCTCCATGCCGGCAGGCATGCCGCCGATGAAGCCGGCCGTCATGGCGGGCGTCGGGATGTAGACGCTGCCGGTGACCTTGGCTTGCCAGGTGTAGAGCGTGCCGCTGCCGGACTTCTCGCTGGTGTCGGGCCGGCCGATGACGCCGAACGTGTCGGTCGCCTTGTGCATGGCCAGCTTGTCGAGCGTGTCGCTGCTCATCACCTCGGGCGCCGTGCCGGGCGCACGGCCAGCCCCGTTGGAGGCGCAGCCGGCGAGGGTGGCCGCGGCAAGGACCAGGGGCGCGGCGAGGTGGGTCGGACGCATTCGATTCTTCCCTCTGTCGTTGGACAGCGAAGGATTCTGCGCGAACCGCCGCCGCGAATGTGACGGTTTCGCCGTCGCGGCGCTTGCTCGACGGGACGAGATTCGCCCGCGATGCTCACGCGTTGGCCAGGGCGTCGTCGATCTTGTCCTTGACGCGGTGCAGGCCGCGCAGCAGCGACGTCTGGTCCAGCATCGCCTGCGGCGCCAGCTTCATGGCGACCTCGTCGAGGCGCTCGGGCTCGTTGACGATGGTGTGGGCGAGGGCGGACAGCACGCAGATGTAGCGGTGCGACACCCGCGGCAGCCGGCCCGTGGTGTGGATGCTGACGTGGTGGCGCACGCTGGCGACGGCCGCCGGCGTCAGGCCCCACGCCTCGCACAGGTTGGCGCCGACGTCGTCGTGTCCGCAGCCGAAGGCCTCGCGCTCCATCTCGGCCAGGTGGGCGTCGTCGCGGGCCGAGGCCAGCATCGGCGCGTACTTCTCGGGCGCGTGCTTGTACAGGACGGCCTTGCCGCATTCCTCGAACAGGCCGGCCGTGTGCGCGCTCCAGGCTTCCATCGACAGCGCCTGCGCCAGCCGGCCCATCAGCAGGCCGCGGATGCTCGCACGTTCCCACACGGCCAGCAGCTGGGGCACCTGCGGGAAGGCGGCCTGCAGGCCCGTCTCGTAGGCAATGGCGGAGATTTCGCGCACGCCCAGGTAGGTGACGGCCTGCTGCACGCTCTGCACGCGGCCCTTGAGGCCGTACAGCGGCGAGTTGACGGCCTTCATCACGGCCGCCGCGAACGACATGTCGCCCTCGATCAGGGCGCTGATGGCGTTGAGGTTGATGTCGTCCTCGCGCAGGAGCGCAGCGAGCTTGACCAGCGACTGCGGCTGGGCAGGCAGGTCGAACTCGAGGTTCACGGGACGGTTGTCTTGCGTCATGGGCACTCCGCGGCAGTCACACTCAGGGACGTCAAGCCTGCATGCTAGTCCTTCCGGCGCCGGGTGGCGCGGGCGAAATGGGCGCGAAAAGGACGCCGTTTGTCGCGATGACAATGCAGGGCACGGCGCCTGCCGAGAAGGGCGCCTGCACTATCCCCCCTCCAACCTTGCCGAACGCATGATCCACTGGCCCGACGCTGCCTTCTCCAACCTGGCGACCTGGGCCATCGCCGCGCTGGCCACCGCGTGCGTCATCGTGCGGCCGGGCAGGTGGCCCGAGGCCGTCTGGGCCGTGGGTGGCGCGCTGGCGCTGCTGCTGTGCGGGCTGCTGCCGCTGTCGACCGCGCTGCAGGCGGTGCTGGAGGGCACGGACGTCTACCTGTTCCTGGGCGGCATGATGCTGCTGTCCGAGCTGGCGCGGCGCGAAGGCCTGTTCGACACGCTGGCCGGCTGGGCCGTGCGGCACGCCGGCGGGTCGGCGCGGCGGCTGTTCGCGCTGACCTATGGCATCGGCGTGGTGGTGACGGTGTTCATGTCCAATGACGCCACGGCCGTGGTGCTGACACCGGCCGTCTACGTGGTGGCCAAGCGCGCCGGCGCGCGGCCGCTGCCCTACCTGTTCGCCTGCGCCCTGGTCGCCAATGCCGCCAGCTTCGTGCTGCCGATCTCCAACCCGGCCAACCTCGTCGTGTTCGGCGAGCACATGCCGCCGCTGCTGGCCTGGCTGCGCGCCTTCGCGCTGCCGTCGCTGGCTGCCATCGCCACGACCTGGGCCGTGCTGGCGCTGCTGTTCCGCGGGGAACTGGCCGAACCTGTCGACCACGATCCGCACGTGCCGCGGCTGTCGGGCACCGGCCGGCTGGCGGCCATCGGCATCGGCGGCGTGGTGCTGGCGATGCTTGCGGCGTCGGCGCTCGGCTTCCCGCTGGGCGCCCCGACGCTGATCGCCTCCGGCCTGGCCATCGCCGCCGTCCAGGCAAGCAGGCGCGAGGCGCCGTGGGGCCTGCTGCAGCACGTATCCTGGAGCGTGCTGGCCCTGGTGGCCGGCCTGTTCGTCCTGGTGGCCGGAGTCGGCCGCACGGGGCTGCTGTCCGCGTTGACCGAGGTGCTGCGCACGGCCGCGCATGCGGCGCCGCGCGAGACGGCCTGGGGCGCGGGCGCGGTCGTCGCGTTCGCCTCCAACCTCATGAACAACCTGCCGGCCGGCCTGGTCGCCGGCACCGCCGTGCACTCGGGCATGATGCCGGACGGCGTGCGCTCGGCGGTCGCCATCGGCATCGACCTCGGCCCCAACCTGTCGATCACCGGCTCGCTCGCGACCATCCTGTGGCTGGTGGCCCTGCGCCGCGAGGGCGAGCACGTGTCGGCCTGGCAGTTCCTGAAGGTGGGCGCGCTGGCGATGCCGGTGGCGCTGGTGGCGGCGCTGGCGTGCCTGTGAGCCGACGCGTCCGCAGCTACTTCGCCAACGCTTCGAACCGTCCGTTGCGGACCTGGGTCAGGTGCAGCGCGCGCTGCGCGTCGCCATGGGCGTCCATCAGGAAATCGCCGTCGAGCCCCGGCCGGGGGCCGGGCTGCGACAGCGTCGCGCGCAGCACCTTGGCGCCGCCGCGTCGCATGGCATCCACGCCCAGCATGACGGCCTCGTAGGCCTGTACCGCAGGCGTGGTGGGGGCGTCGCCGAAGCGCTCCCGGTAGTGGTCCACGAAGGCACGCATGGGTGGCAGCGGGCTCTCGAGGTCGATGGCCTGCAAGGCGATGGCGCCTTCGGTCGCGCGGCCCCCGACCTGCAGGTACTGCGCATTCGCGCCCCACGGCGACAGCGCGATCACGGCCTGCGGCAGCGTGCGCCGCAGGTGCTGGCTCGCGATGGCGGCGTCCGTCGGGTTGTCGACCAGGACGACCGCGTCCGGCGCCTGCGCATCGACGTGCGCGAGCGCGGACGCGAAGTCGAGCGACTTGCCCGACCAGTAACCGAACTCGGGCGCCGCGGCGCCGCCCAGGCGCAGGAACTCCATCGCGACCGCATGCCCGAAGCTCGACGAGTAGGCGCCGTTGGCGATGTCCATCAGCACGACCACGGTGCGCAGCCCCCGGTCGTGCAGGACGCGTGCGAGTTGCCGTGCACCGGTCGGGGCGTCGGCGGCGGTGCGGAAGAAGACGTCGTCCTTGCCGGACAGCGCGTCGGTGGTCGCCGTCGGCGAGATCATGACGAGCCCGGCACGGTTGGCCTCCGGCACCATCGCCAGGGCCATCGTGCTGGTCATGGGCCCGACGACGAACGCAGCATTCCGGGCGGCCAGGGACGTGACCGACGCCTGGGCGACCTTCGGATCGTTGCGGTCGTCCTCCACCAGCAGCTCATAGCGCAGGGCGCCCTGGGAGTTCAGCGTCCTGACCGCGAGCTCCGCGCCGTTGCGGCCGCCGACCCCCAGTTCCGATCCCAGGTCGCCGATGAAGCCGATGCGAACCTCGCTCGGCGCGGTGCACGCCGCGACCACGGCCAGGGCGCAGGCGGCGGCGACGGTGCAGGACAGGGACGACTTCAGGGCACGCATGCGTCCAGTTTGCAACAGATTCGCGCGCCTTTCGGGACGCGCGGGCCCGGTCCGGATGATCCCGGCGCAGCGCACCCGGGCGGGCAGGGGACCATGAGGCCTGGACGCCGTCGCGGCGTCACCCGGCCCGGGTCTGCGCCCATTCGCTGTCGTCGCCGCTCGCGATCACGCGGCCGACGTGCGCGGCGACGCGTTCGCGGGCGCAGTCCCAGCCGTGCGAATCGGGCAGGCGCAGGATGCGCCCCTTGCGGTTGCGCACTTCCAGCCAGGACCGGTCGTCGCGGGAGAGGATGTCGATGAAGTCCTCGACCCCCGCCCAGCCCTGCGTGCCCCATTGCGGCACGTCCAGGCCCGATGGGTGGCCGTTCATGCGGAAGTGGAACCACGGCTGGGGGGCGCGGTCGAGCGCGAGCAGGTCGGTCCAGCGGCGGAAGTTGGCCAGCGGCGGCAGGCGGCCCTCGGCCGTGAGTTCGCATGCGTACATCGGGAATGCCTGCAGCACCGCTTCGTCCTCGAGGATGCCGCGCAGCAGCCGGCGCTCCGGGCCGCGCACGAAGCCCAGCGTGTCGAACGGCGCGATATCGGCGGGCAACGCGAAGGCGGACGCCGTCTCGCGACGGACGTCGAGCCTGTCCAGTGCGGCGAGGATGCGATCGATGAGCGCCGGGTCGGCCGCGCCCTCGACGCCCAGCAGGAACTGCGGCGGGGCGTCCTCGTTGGCGAAGGCCTGCAGCGTCGTCACCGGCGTCCTCAGCTCGAGGCGCGTCCAGCCGGCGAGCGCGTGCTCGTCGAAACCGGCGATCTCGAGCGTGGGGTTCATCGTGCGGCGGCCAGGGGGTGCGAGGAAGGCGTCGATGATTGCACGGGCCGCGGCGCGCTGCCAACGGCCAAATGGTCAGTAAACGTCGATCGTCGTCACGCTGAGCGCCGGCAGGGACACGCTGAACGACGTACCCGACACGGCCTGGGTGCCCGCGGACACGGGGTGGACCGGGTTCTGGCCCGCCGCCGATGCCGCGCTGATGCGCCAGAGGTGCGCGGTGCCGGTCACCGTCAATCCCGAGAAGGCCACCTGGTGCGCGGCCGTCGAACGGTTGATCGCCACGAACACGGCGCGGCCGGCGTGCGTGCTGTCGGTGCTGGCGTAGGCCGCGACGGCCTGCACGTTGCTCGACGCGGCCTGCACGGCCGTGTCGCCGAAGACTGCGCTGGCGCCGTCGAAGCCGCGGAAGACGCGGAATGCGGCCATGCAGTACGGCTCGTTGCTGCCCAGGGGCCAGTACGTGGCGGCCTGCACCCCCTGTGCCCCGAAGATGCCGAGGTTGTCGGCCTGCGCGAGCGTGCCCGCGACGTGCATGCAGCCGCCGTTGTTGTACTCCGTGATGCCCAGCTTCATGCCCGGGTCGGATGCGGCGATCTTGGCCTGCAGGCGCGGCAGCAGCCTGATCGGGCCGCCAAGGACATCGTGGATCCAGGACGACTCCGAATAGCCGGCGTCCCACAGGCTGCGCGGGCTCTGCACGATCGCCTGCACCTGGGCGTCGGTCAGGGACGCCCCGCTGAGGCTCGTGATGCGGTTGCCCGAAGGGTCCCGGGCCTCGGAGTACCAGTGGAAATCGTAGATGTCGACCAGTGGCTTGCCGTAGCTGGCGCTGGCCGCCTTCAGCGCGGCGAGGTACTTGTCGGCGAACCAGTTGGCGCCCGCCGGCGTGGCGCCGAGCTCGCCCTGCCACGAGTACAGGCCGCCGAAGCCGTAGTGCGCGGGCCCGACGATGGTCATGCCGGGGAACTGGTCCTTCAGCGCCTTGGTGAGCGCGATGGTCTTGGCGATGTAGGCGTCCGACGAGACCGGCGTGCTGCCCTGGATCTCCAGGTGCGTGGAGTTCCACAGCTCGGGCTCGTTGTCGAGCTGCACGAGGGTGGGCGTCGCGGCGTTGGCGGCGAAGATGCCCTGGCCGGCGAACTTCTGGTCCAGCGCCCAGGCGAATTCGTCCATGTAGACCGCGTTGTCGGACGTGGGCGGGGACGTGGTGAACGCCGCGGCCGACTGCGTGGCCTTCTTGAAGACGACGGGCTTGAAGCGCGTGGTGTCGGGCGGGTTGGACGTGCTGACCGGCCCGGCCTCGTCCGCGGACACCCAGCCCTGCATCTGCACGGTGACCAGGCTGGCCGTGCCGGCGGCATGGTCGGCGGCGATCAGCGCGCGCACCGCTTCGGCGGGCACGCTGCTGCTGCTCAGGTAGTTGTCGCTTTCGTACAGGTAGTCGCTGCCGGCGTTGGAGGCGTTGTTCTCCCAGTTGTAGGCCGTCCAGCGATTGCCGCCTGCGCGATCGAGCGTGACCAGCGGCGGCGCGTTCGCGATGCCGGTGTAGAAGTTCAGGCCGTAGATCCAGGGCGAGATGGGGTGCGTCGAGGCCGGGGTCAGCGTGATGGTGACGTCGGGGGACGGCGAGGGCGAGGGGGTCGGCGACGGCGCGGGGGCCGGCGTGGGTGCAGGGGTTGGCGCGGGCGTGGGGGCGGGCGTGGGCGCCGGGGTGGGTGCGGGTGCGGGTGCCGGCGCCGGGGTCGGGGTCGGCGTCGGCGTCGGCGTCGGGGCGGGCGCTGGCGTCGGAGTCGGAGTCGGAGTCGGAGTCGGAGTCGGCGCTGGAGCGGGCGTCGGCGCCGGGGTGGGTGCAGGTGTCGGCGCAGCGGGCGGTGCAGGCGTGCCGCCGTCGTTCGACCCGCCGCCGCAGGCGGTCAGGATGGCGGCGAAGGCCGCGCTGATGAAGGGCGTGACGGGCGAGCGGGTGGGTGCGGACATGGGGCGGGGGAACGCGGGGCGACGCGTCAGCATAGGCCCGGGCCGCGCGTGGACGCTGTGCCCGCAGGTAACGTGTTCGACGAACTGTCCCGCGGCGTGCCGGACGCAGGGACGCTATGCTGGGCGATCGTCCGGACAGGGCCGACGCATCCACCGCAGGGAACACGCATGACGAATCGTTCGACCCTCCGCGCCGGCGGCGGCGCGCTGCTGCTGGGGTGCGCCCTGCAGGGCACGGCGATGGCGGAGACGGGCAACGCGTTCGAATCGGAGCTGGCTCGCCTGGCGGGTCGTGCCGCGAAGCAGTGCGGGATCTTTCCCCTGGGCCAGGCCGCAGCTGCCGGCTGGGCATGCGCGCAGGCGGCGGAGCGGGCGGGGCAGGCGTACTGGATCGCGTTCGAGGGCAAGGGCGACGACTCGACGGTCGGGCACGCCGCGATCCGCACCGCGGCGGGCGTGCACATCCTCCTGGACTACGACTCGAATCCCTTCGGCGGCAGCGCCAGGTCGTTCCCGCGTTTCGTGACCACGACGTGTCCCTGGCCGATCCTCCACGATTCGGCCGCTCGCATTCCCTTGGACTGCGTGCCGCCACGACCGATCGACAGGGCGGCTCAGAACAGCGCGCCGTAGCGCTCCAGCTCCCACGTGCTGACGTGCCGTGCGTATTCGGTCGCCTCGGCGCGCTTGAGGCGGTCGAACTCGGCGGCCAGCGACTCGCCCAGCGCGCCGCGCACCACGTCGTCGCCGCGCAGCGCGTCCAGGGCCTCGTGCAGGCTCTGCGGCAGCAGCGGGATGCCGCGGGCGCGGATCTGCGCGAGGTCGAGCGCGAACAGGTCGTCGGTGCAGGCGGGGCCAGGATCGAGCGCGCGATCGATGCCGTCGAGCCCCGCGGCGATCAGTCCGGCGAGGGCGAGGTAGGGGTTGGCGCTGGCATCGGGCAGTCGCCACTCGAAGCGGCCATCGAGCGTGCGCACGACGGCGGTCCGGTTGTTGGGGCCGTGGGCGACGTAGGCGGGCGCCTAGCTGGTGCCCGACAGCGATTCGCCAACGACCAGCCGCTTGTACGAGTTCACCGTGGGGGCGGCCAGCGCCGTCAGGGCAGCGCCGTGCGCCAGCACGCCGGCGATGAATTGACCTCCGAGCACCGACAGGCCGGGCTTGCCGTCGTCGCCGAAGACGCAGCGCTCGCCGTCCCACAGCGACACATGGAAGTGCAGGCCGCTGCCGGGCTGGTTCGCGAAAGGCTTGGGCATCATCGAGAAGACGGCGCCCTCGCGTTCGGCCAGCGCATGCGCCGCGAGCTTGAACAGCGTGACGTTGTCGGCGCTGGCCAGCGCCTCGTCGTTCTCGAAGTTGATCTCGTATTGGCCGTGCGCGTCCTCGTGGTCGGTCTGCAGCACCCTCATGCCGGCGGCCTCCAGCGCGCCGCGCAGGTCGTGCAGGAACTGCTGCCGGCGCGGCAGGCTCTTCAGGTCGTAGGAGGGCTTGTCCAGGCGGTCGGCATCGTCGAACGGCCGCCAGCGGCCGTCCACCTTCTTGAGCAGGAAGAACTCGGGCTCGATGCCCACCTGCAGCGTCCAGCCGCGCCCGGCCAGGCGCGCGGTGGCGCGTCGCAGTACCTGCCGCGGGCAGTTGTCGAACGGCTCGCCGGCGACAAAGCCGTTGCAGGCCACGCGCGCGACGCCCGGCATCCACGGCAGCATGGTGAGCGTGCGCAGGTCGGCACGCGCGTAGTACTCGCTGCGCGGGCCGGTGCGGGGCAGCGCGGTGCCCCAGATCGACGGCCCGGCGAAGCCCGCGCCGGTGCGCACCAGCGCGGCCAGCTGGTGCAGCGGCACCCACTTGCCCTTGGGCGTGCCGTGCACGTCCACGAATTGCGCGAGCAGCGTGTGCACGCCCTGCTGCTTGAGCGTGGCCTGCAGGGCAGAAAGGTCGTCGTCGGTCGGGGTGAGGCTCATGGGCGTTTGGAACTCGGGGTCAGGTCTTGCATGCAACACGGGGTCAGGTCTTGCATGCGGCGCTTGCGAGGGCGGATGGACACTGCCGCACGGGCGCCGCGTACGGACGCCATCGCGGCGACATGCAAGACCTGACCCCGACTTGCATGCAAGACCTGACCCCGACGGGAAGCGACGCCTACTGCCCGTCGATCCGGATCCAGGTGGTCTTCAGCTCGGTGTACTTGTCGAACGCGTGCAGCGACTTGTCGCGGCCGTTGCCGCTCTGCTTGTAGCCGCCGAACGGCACGGTGATGTCGTCCTCGTCGTAGGAATTGACATGCACGGTGCCGGCGCGCAGCGCGCGGGCCACGCGGTGGGCGCGGTTGATGTTGTCGCTCCAGCAACTGGCCTGCAGGCCATAGCTGGAGCTATTGGCCAGCGCGATCGCCTCGTCCTCGGTCTTGAAGCGCAGCACCGACATCACCGGCCCGAAGATCTCTTCCTGCGCGATCTTCATGTCGTTCGTGACGTTGTCGAACACGGTGGGCTCGACATAGTAGCCGCCGGTCTCCGCGCGTGCCTGCCTGCCGCCGCTGACGATGCGGGCGCCCTGCGCCGTGCCCGACTCGATGTAGCCGAGCACGGTACACAGCTGCGTGTCGTCGACCAGCGCGCCCATCTCGGTCGCCGCATCCAGCGGATCGGCCGGGGCGTACTTCGGTGCCTCGGTGCGCAGCGTGGCGATGAACTCGTCGGCGATGCGCTCGTGCACCAGCACGCGCGAAGGCGCGTTGCAGGATTCGCCCTGGTTGAAGAACATGCCCCCGGCCACCGTCCGGGCGGCGCGCGCCACGTCGGCGAAGTCGTCGAACACCACGAACGCCGACTTGCCGCCCAGCTCGTTGTAGACGCGCTTCAAGTTGGACTTGCCGGCGTACTCGTACATGCGGCGGCCCACGCGCGTGGAGCCGGTGAAGCCGATCGCGTCGACTTCCATGTGCAGCGCCAGCGCCTCGCCGGCCTCGTGGCCGTAGCCGGGCACCACGTTGAACACGCCCGGCGGCAGGCCGGCCTCGAGCGCGAGCTCGGCCATGCGCAGCGCAGTCAGCGGGCTCTTCTCGCTCGGCTTGAGCACCACCGAGTTGCCGGCGGCCAGGGCCGGGCCCAGCTTCCAGGCGGCCATGATCATCGGGTAGTTCCAGGGCACGATCACGCCGATGACGCCCATGGGCTCGCGCGTGACGAGCGCGAGCGCGCTCGCGGCCGTGGGGGCGATCTCGTCGTAGATCTTGTCGACGGCCTCGGCATACCAGGCGATGCAGCGCGCTGCGGCGGGCACGTCCACGGCCAGCGAATACTGGATGGGCTTGCCCATGTCCAGCGTCTCGAGCAGCGCGAGCTCCTCCCTGGCGCCGAGGATCAGCTCGGAAAAGCGCTGCAGCACCTTCTTGCGCTGCGCAGGCGCCTTGCCGGCCCAGCGGCCATCCTCGAACGCGGCGCGCGCGGAGCGCACGGCGGTGTTGACGTCCGCGGCCAGGCCGCGGGCGATCGGGCCCAGCAGCCGCGCGTCGATGGGGGAATGCTTGGCGAAGGTCTCGCCGCTCTGCGTGGCGACGCGCTTGCCGTCGACCAGCATGCGGCCGTCGACCTTGAGCGCGGTGGCGCGCCCGGCCCAGTTCGGGGTAGTGCTCATCAATGTCTCCAGTCGAAATCGACGAGGCCGGCTCGTGGCCGGCCTGTCGGCTAAAGCTCCCCCCATCCATCGTGGCGGTGCTCGGGAAGCGAGGCTCGCAGCCATCCGGTCTCCCCCTCGGGGGGCAGCGAGGGAGGAGCGAGGGGGGTTCACATGTTCAGAAGCTCACGACCATCGTGGTTCCGAGAAGGGAGTTGTTCTTCTTGAAGGTGCCGGTCTTGACGTCCAGGAACACGGCCTGGTTGGCGACGTCGAGGCGGTACTCGGCCTTGATGGTGGCGTTGGGCGTCAACAGGTAGTTGAAACCCACGGCGACCGCGCCGCGGTTGGCACCCTTGCAATCGGCGCCCAGCGTGCAGTTGGGCGAGACGCCGAAGCCGTTGCGGGTGTCGCCCAGCGCCCCCTGGCCGTCGTAGTAGCCGGTGTAGCCCAGCAGGCCGCCGCCATTCTTCGAATCGTTGATGTAGTCGGCCCGGACGACACCCTCCAGGCGCGGCTGGAACTTGTACGCGGCCAGGGCCGACAGGCCCCACCATTGCGCGTCGCGGGCGTTGCCGTCGGCGTCGGGCGTGATGGCCGCACCCTTTTGCTTGCCGAAGCCGACTTGGCCCTGCAGCGTCATGTCGCCCCGGATGAAGTATGCGTCGGCCTCGATCAGGTGCAGCATCGTGTTCTGCGACGCGCCGCCGATCACGCCGGTGTCGTAGTTGAAGTTGTGCACCTTGCCCTCGACGCCGGCCAGGCCCCAGCCCGAAAACTCGCCCTTGGAGTAGTCGACGCGGTACGCGAGCACCGGCGACATCTGCTTGGGCTGGTTCATCGCCGTGTTGAAGTTCGCGACCAGGCCCTTGACATCCCACTTGCCGCGGATGATTTCCATGCCCAGGCCGGTGTAGGTCGTGGGCTCGGTGAAGTCCAGCAGCATGCCGCGCGTCACCAGCTTGGTGGTCGTGGGCTGGATGTACTCGTAGCCCGACCAGTCGGGGATCTGGCCGCCGATCAGGCGCGTCTGCAGGTCGCCCAGCGGGATCGAGAACGAGGCTTCGTGGACGACCGACATGCCGCCCGGGTCGGCCACGGTGCCGGCGCCGCGCTGGGGCATCAGCGTCAGGCGCCACTTGGTGCCGCCCTCGAGCTCCTTCTGGAAGTCGAGCTGCACGGTGCCGAAGTACGAGTCGTCGTAGTTGTAGCCGTCCTCGGAAACCGGGCTCAGGAACTGGAACCCGGCGCGGTTCTGGTTCTTGTTCCAGATGAAGGTGGGATCCATGTAGCCGCTGATCTTCAGGTCCTTGTAGCCGTGCGACTCGTTCGCGTCCTCGAGCGCCTCCGTCTTGACCACCAGCTTGTTGAAGTCGGCTGCCTGCTCGGGCGTCATGCCCCACTGGGCCTGCTGGCCGTCGGCGGGCGCCTCGGGCACGGCGGCGAGCTTCTTCTCGAGTTCGGCGATGCGGGCCTTCAGCGCGGCGAGCTCCTTGAGCACCTCCGCGTTGGACTGGGCGAAGGCGGGCGAGGCCGCGCCGAACGCGAGGGCGATCGCGCAGGCGAGGGCGGTGGGGCGCAAGGACTTCATCGGAAACTCCTCAGGGTGTTGTGGTCGTCGAGTGGAATCGGGGTTCAGGAATCGTCGCGCTGGGCGGCGCTGATCTCGGCGGCGCGGCGGCGCTCCGCGCGAGCCACCCAGATGCTGGCGCCGGCGACGCAGAACGCGACGACGACGATCATCACGGTGGCCACGGCGTTGACGCTCGGGTCCAGGCCCAGGCGGGCGCGCGAGAAGATCACCAGCGGCATCGTGGTGGCGCCCGGGCCGCTCAGGAAGGCCGAGGAAACGACGTCATCCAGCGACAGGCTGAAGGTGAGCAGCCAGGCCGAGATCAGCGACTGCGTGATCATCGGGAAGGTCACCAGCGTGAAGACCTGCCACGGACGCGCGCCGAGGTCCATCGCGGCCTCCTCGAGCTGCGGGTTCAGGTCCTGCAGGCGTGCCTGCACCACGACCGCGGCGTACGACATGCCGATCATCAGGTGGCCCAGCCAGATCGTGAAGAAGCCGCGCTCGGGAAAGCCGATCAGGCGCTGGATGGCCACCATCATCAGCAGCAGCGACAGCCCCTGGATCACCTCGGGCATCACGAGCGGCGCGTTGACCATGCCGCTGAAGAAGGTGCGGCCACGGAAGCGCTTGTACTTGACGAGCGTGAACGCCGCCATCGTGCCCAGGATCACCGAGCCGGTGGCCGAGGTCAGGGCGATCTTCAGCGACAGCCACAGGCCGTTCTTGATCTCGGTGTCGTCCGCGAGCTTGCTGTACCACTCGAGCGAGAAGCCGCCCCACTTGGATGCCAGCCGCGAATGGTTGAACGAGAAGACCATCAGGGCCAGCATGGGCAGGTACAGGAACACGAAGCCCCCGACCAGCCACGCGCGGCCGAAGCCCTTGGCGAACTTCGTTCCGAACAGCGCACGGTTCTTCATTTGCGAGCCTCCTGCGCCTCGGCCTGGTACTTGTTGAAGTAGGCCAGCGGCACCACGATCAGCAGCACCAGCACCACGGCCACGGCGGCGGCCATCGGCGGGTCGTTGTTGTTGAAGTTCTCATCCCAGATGACGCGGCCGATCATCAACGTGGAGGGGCCGCCCAGCAAGTCGGGTGTCACGTACTCGCCGACGCAGGGGATGAACACGAGCATCGAGCCGGCGATGATGCCGGCCTTGGACAGCGGCACCGTCACGCGCCAGAACGCCACCCACGGCGTGGCGCCAAGGTCGGACGCGGCCTCGAGCAGGCGCAGGTCCATCTTCGACAGGTTCGCGTACAGCGGCAGGATCATGAACGGCAGGTACGTGTAGGTCATGCCGATGATCAGCGAGAACGTGGTGTGCATCAGCTGGCCCGGCACCTCGATCACGCCCAGCCAGACCAGCACGTGGTCCAGATGCGTCGATGTGATGACGCTGTAGACCCAGCCGCCCTCGTCCAGCAGGCCCTTCCAGGCGTACACGCGCAGCAGGAACGACGTCCAGAACGGCAGCATCACCAGCATCAGCAGCGTGGGCTGCAGCGACTGCCTGGCGCGCGCCATGAAGTAGGCGAACGGGTAGCCGATCAGCAGGCAGAAGAACGTCGTCACGAACGCGTACTTGATGCTGGCCCAGTACGCGTAGAGATACAGCGTGTCCTGGGTCGGCCACAGGCGCTGGTAGTTGGTGTACTTCATCACCAGCTTGATCGCGCCG
>Ga0207667_10001542_pt1 | contig 28967 bp, 25 predicted proteins | sample KBSCornC52_FD_184301 | JGI IMG/M metagenome (GOLD analysis project Ga0207667, IMG submission 184301) | Corn rhizosphere microbial communities from Kellogg Biological Station, Michigan, USA - KBS Corn C5-2 (SPAdes) (version 2) | ecosystem: Host-associated > Plants > Roots > Rhizosphere > Soil ...
CGCAAATCTCCGTCAGCCACGAAGTCGCGCCGCTGATCAAGCTGGTCGGCCGCGGCGACACGACGGTGATCGACGCCTATCTCTCGCCGGTCCTGCGCCGCTACGTCGACCGGGTCGCGGCGGGGTTGCCGCCTGCGGCACGCCTCCAGTTCATGCAGTCGAACGGCGGCCTCGCCGACGCCCACGCGTTCCGCGGCAAGGACGCAATCCTGTCAGGGCCGGCAGGCGGAGTGGTCGGCATGGTCGCTGCAAGCGCTCCACATTTGGGCGGCGAGCCGGTGCAGCTGATCGGCTTCGACATGGGCGGCACCTCGACCGACGTCTCCCACTACGCCGGCCGGTTCGAACTTGCCGACGAGAGCGTCGTCGCAGGCGTCCGGATTCGCGCGCCGATGATGCACATCCACACCGTCGCCGCCGGCGGCGGTTCGATCTGCAGCTTCGACGGGATGCGCTTCCGGGTCGGGCCGGAGAGCGCCGGCGCCAGCCCGGGCCCCGCCTGCTACCGGCAGGGCGGCCCGCTTACCGTCACCGACTGCAACCTGGTCCTGGGCCGGATCGACCCCGCCGCTTTCCCTGCCGTGTTCGGGCCGGGGGGCGACCAGCCGCTCGATCGGCAAGCCTCGCGAGCGCGGTTGCAGGAAATTGCCGATGCGCTCGGCGGGACCAAGTCGCTCGACGAAATTGCCGAAGGCTTCCTCCGAATCGCGGTGGACGATATGGCCAATGCGATCCGCAAGATTTCGATCGCTCGCGGCCACGACGTTACCCGCTATACGCTCGCCTGCTTCGGCGGCGCCGGCGGCCAGCTCGCCTGCCGGGTCGCCGACGCGCTGGGGATGGAGCGAATCCTGATCCACCCGCTCGCCGGCGTGCTGTCCGCCTACGGAATAGGTCTCGCCAACGTGAAGGTGGTCCGGGAGGAAAGCTGGCTCAAGCCGCTCGGCGAGGCTGCGGCGAAGCCGCTTCAGTCACTCGAACGGGCTGCAGCACAATCGCTGTCCGACCAGGGCGTGGAGCCAGGCGCAATCGAACTCCACCACCGCGCGCGGCTCCGCTACGCCGGTAGCGACACAACGCTGGAACTGCCGCTCACCGATCCGGAGCAGATGCGGAGCCAGTTCGAGCGCCTCCACCGCGCCCGCTTCGGCTATGTCGACGAGCAGGGCGAGGTGATCGTCGACACGCTGGTGGTCGAGGGCGTAGGCAAGTCGGGATCGACTTTCGCCAGCTCGCCCGTCGAGGCGGTCAAGACGGAGGAGTTCACCGGCCCCGCCGTCATGACGGAAGCGACTTCGACGACTGTCGTCGAGCCGGGCTGGACCGCTCGCCGCGCTTCGGATGGCATGCTCGACCTGACGCGCATGGCGCCGGCGAACCGCGCCCGCGCCATCGGCACAAACGCCGACCCGGTGATGCTGGAGATTTTCAACAATCTGTTCATGGCGATCGCCGAGGAGATGGGGATCGCGCTCCAGTCGACGGCGACCAGCGTCAACATCAAGGAGCGGCTCGATTTCTCCTGTGCCCTGTTCCATCGGGATGGTGCCCTGATCGCCAATGCGCCGCATATTCCGGTCCACCTCGGCTCGATGGGCGAGAGCATCCGCCACATCCTCGACACCCGCGCTGAGTGCCGCGACGGCCGCGGAATCCGGCGCGGGGATGCTTATGTGCTGAACGACCCCTATCGCGGCGGGACTCACCTGCCCGACATCACCGTCATCATGCCGGTCTTCTATTCCGACGCGGATACGGAGCCGTCCGCGTTCGTCGCCGCACGCGGCCACCACGCCGATATCGGCGGGATCGCGCCGGGCTCGATGCCGCCCGACAGCCGAACCATCGACGACGAAGGCGTTCTCATCGACAATGTGCTGATGGTCGACGAAGGCCATTTCCGCGAGGCGGAGATTCGGACGCTGCTCGGCTCGGGGCCGCACCCGGCACGCAATATCGACCGCAACATCTCCGACCTTCGAGCCCAGCTCGCCGCCTGCGTTCGCGGCGCCGAGGGGCTGGTCGACTCGGTACGCGATTATGGCGCCGAGGTGATCGACGCCTACATGCACCACGTTCTCGCCAATGCCGAGGAATCGGTTCGACGGTTGCTCGGCCGGCTCGACGACGGCGAGTTCGATTACGCGATGGACAATGGTGCCCACGTCCGCGTCGCGATTCGCATCGACAAGGAGGCCCGCTCGGCGACGTTCGACTTCACGGGGACGAGCGACCAGCTCCCCGACAATTTCAATGCGCCTTATTCCATCGTCCGCGCCGCCTCGCTCTACGTGCTCAGGACTCTGATCGACGACGCGATCCCGATGAACGACGGCTGCTTGCGTCCGGTCGAGCTGATCGTTCCCGAAGGATCGATGCTCTCCCCGCGCTATCCCGCTGCGGTCGTCGCCGGCAATGTCGAGACCAGCCAGGTCGTTACCGACGCCTTGTTCGCCGCAACCGGCAGGCTCGCGCCGAGCCAGGGGACGATGAACAATTTCACGTTCGGCAATGAGCGCCACCAATATTATGAGACGATCGCCGGCGGATCGGGTGCCGGGCCGGATCATGACGGGACGAGCGCGGTTCAGACGCACATGACCAACAGCCGACTGACCGATCCGGAAATCCTGGAAACGCGCCATCCCGTCCGGCTCGAGCGATTCGAAATCCGGCGCGGCTCGGGCGGAGCCGGCAAGCACCACGGCGGCGACGGAGTCATCCGCGACATGCGGTTCCTGCAGCCGATGCGCGCAAACATCCTCGCCAACCGCCGACGGGTGCCGCCGCGCGGTATCGAGGGCGGCGGCGATGCCAAGGCGGGCCGCAATTGGGTCGAGCGCATCGACGGCTCAATGCAGGAACTGACCGCGACCGCCTCGGCCGAGATGCAATCCGGCGACCGCTTCGTGATCGAGACACCGGGTGGCGGCGGTTACGGAGCGGTCGAATGACCTATCTTCCGCTGCTCGGGATCGCGCTGGTCGTCATCGGCTTTGCGCTGCGATTCAATCCGGTGCTGGTCGTTGCCGTCGCGGCCATCGCGACCGGCCTGCTTGCCGGGGTGCCGTTCGTCAAAGTGCTCGCGACGCTCGGCAAGGCGTTCAACGACAACCGCTACGTGTCGATTATCTGGATCGTCCTCCCGGTGATCGGTGTGCTCGAACGCTACGGATTGCAGCAGCGGGCGCGGACTTTGATCAGCTCGATGCGCGGCGCGACCACCGGGCGCTTGCTCATCGTCTACATGGCGTTCCGGCAGATCTTCGCGGCGCTGGGCCTTACATCCGTCGCGGGTCATGCGCAGACCGTGCGGCCGCTGGTCGCGCCGATGGCCGAGGCTGCAGCCGAGAAACAACTTGGCGATCTCGACGAAGCCACGCGCGAGAAGGTGAAGGCGCTGTCCGCCGCCACCGACAACGTGGGCCTGTTCTTCGGTGAGGACATCTTCATCGCCATCGGCTCCATCCTCCTCATCCAGGGCTCGATGGCCGGCTTCGGGATCGAGTTGACGCCGCTCCATCTGTCGCTGTGGGCGATCCCGACGGCCATCTGTGCATTCCTTATCCACGGCACCCGGCTGCTCTGGCTCGACCGCAAGCTCGGGAGGCGCTCGAAATGATCGACCTCCGGTGGCTTTACGTCTTCGCCGGGCTGGTCTTCGCGTCCTTCGCCTTTTCGAGCGCGCGCGATGCAACCAATCCGAAGCGCTGGGGCAATACGGCCTTCTGGGCTCTGCTCACCGTGAGTTTCTGGTTCGGCGATTTGCTCGGCGACACAGGCAACGGGATTCTGGTTCTTGCACTGGTCGCGATTGCTGGAGCGCATCTGCTGGGCCGCGGTTCGCGCGAGTCCACGAGCAATGAGCAGCGACAGGGTTTCTCCGACCGCCTGGGCAACAAGCTGTTCCTGCCCGCCTTGGTCATTCCCTTCACCGCGTTCGTCGGGACGCTCCTGTTCAACTACACGCCGCTCAAGGATACTGGGATTATCGATCCGAAAGCCGTGACCTTGGTGCTGCTGGGCGCTGGAGTCATTGCCGCCCTTGCCATTTGCTACGTCTGGCTTCGCCCGCCGGTGGTTGCGCCGGTCGACGAGGGCGGCAGGCTCGCCGATTCGATCGGCTGGGCAATCGTGCTTCCGCAAATGCTTGCGGCGCTGGGCGCTGTGTTCGCTGCGGCTGGCGTTGGGGAAATTATTGGCGGGGTCGCGGGCGAGATCATCCCGAGCGGAAGCGTTTTCCTTGCCGTCGTTCTCTACGCGGTCGGAATGGCCCTGTTCACGATCATCATGGGCAATGCCTTCGCCGCCTTCCCGGTGATGGTCGCGGCGATCGGGGTGCCGATCCTGATCCACGGGGCCGGAGCTGATCCGGCGGTGGTCGGGGCGGTCGGGATGCTCAGCGGTTTCTGCGGAACCTTGCTCACGCCCATGGCGGCGAACTTCAACATCGTCCCCGCCGCGCTGCTTGAGCTGAAGGACCAGTACGGCGTCATCCGGATGCAGGTCGCGACCGCGATTCCGCTGTTCATCGCTAACATCCTCATCCTCTATTTCGCGGGGTACGCATGGGCGCACTGAACGCCGACACGGGTTCGAAGATGGCGCGGATCGCGCTCGGCCATGTGGCACGCGAGTTTCCGAACAAGCTCGACCACGTGCTGCTCGGCGAGGGCGATGCCAGGATTCCGGGCGAGCTTCACCCGATCTTCTTCGGGAGCTTCGACTGGCACAGCTGCGTCCACGGCTGGTGGAGCCTGCTGTTGCTCCGGCGATTGTTTCCCGAGATGGCGGAGGCGCTTGAGATCGAGAACCAGGCCGACTCCAGCTTCACGACCGGAAACGTAGCGACCGAGCGGGCCTATCTCGACCGCCCGCTCTCGACCGGCTTCGAGCGCCCCTACGGCTGGGCCTGGCTATTGCAGCTTCACCTGGAGGCGACGCAACATCCCGACCGCGGCTGGGGCGCCGAGCTGGAGCCGCTTGCGCGCGCCTTCGCACAGCGCTTCGACCGCTACCTGAAAATTCTCACCTACCCGATCCGCGCCGGTACGCATTTCAACACTGCCTTCGCGCTGGTGCTGGCGCTCGACTGGGCGGAGCAATTCGATCCCGGCCTCGCCGAGCTCATCTGCGCCCGGGCAAGGCACTGGTTCTCCGGTGATCGCGATTGCCAGGCGTGGGAGCCGAGCGGCGACGATTTCCTGTCGCCGGCGCTGATCGAGGCCCTGCTGATGAGCCGGGTTCTGCCCACCCAAGATTTCACGAGCTGGTTCGCAGCGTTCCTGCCGCGCCTCGCCGACAAGCAGCCGGCGACGCTCTTCACGCCCGCGACCGTCAGCGACCGCACGGACGGCAAGATCGCGCATCTGGATGGGCTCAATTTGAGCCGCGCCTGGTGCTGGCGCTGGCTCGGCTATCCCCAATTTGCCGAGAACCACCTGGAAGCTGCGCTCCCGCACCTGTCCGGCGACTATATGGGCGAGCATTGGCTGCAGAGCTTCGCGCTACTAGCGCTACTGGCGCCCGGGGCCGCCGACGCTAATACGGGTCTGTGATGGAATCGAACGCGCTCAACCAGCAATTCAGCCGATACGACCAGGTGCGCAAGACTCACGCCTACCACCTCGCCGAGGATTGCGCCGACGTGTTCGATGAAGATTACGAGATCGCGACTCTCGATTTCGAGCCGTTCCTTCGCGGCGACGCGGATGACAAGGCGCGCTTCGCAGTAAGCTTCGCCGCGGCGTTGGAGGAGATCGGATTCGCGGTGCTGGTCGGGCACGGCGTCGATCCGGTGCTCTACGACGAGATCAGCGACGGCGTGCTCGACCTCTACAGGTCAACTCCGCTTTCGGAGAAGATGCGATTCCGAGCCGCCCGGCACGGTTCGGTCGCGCAGGGCTATTTCCCGATCGAGGAGACGAGCGACATCCATCCCGACCTGGTCGAGGGATGGGTCTGGTGCCGCCGCGCGTTCGACCTTCCGCAGCACCGCGATGCGCCGTTCCGGGCCGAGGATTACTGGCCCAAGGCGAACTATGAGCCGTACTTCCGGCGGCTCGTCCTGGCGCACGAGGCGTTGTTCAAGCCGATCGCGCAGGCGATGTTCATGGGCATGGGAGTCGACCCGCACATCTATGACGACAAGCTGACGGGCACGAACTTCGGGCTTCGGCTCAACTATTATCCGCCGATGTCGCCTGACCAGGCGAGCTCGGGCGCCGGGCGCCTGCTGGGCCATGAGGATGTCGATCTCTTCACGATCCTTCCGGCGTCGAAGGTGGACGGTCTGCAGGTGTGGAATCATCGCAGCGGCAAATGGGTGCGGATGAAGGCGCCGCCGGGCTCAATCATCATCAATACGGGCGACTACATGCAGCGGATCAGCAACGACCGCTTGCCGTCGACCACCCACCGCGTGGGCAAGCCCACCGACGGATCGCACCTGACCCAGCCGCGGGTGTCGTTCCCGATCGCCGTCTACGTCTGGGAGGACGAGGTGCTGGAGGTCCTTCCGGGTCTCGGCGAACCGAAGTACGAGCCGGTGAAGGCAATCGCCTTCCACACCCGGAGCACCAGCAAATTCTACGGCGACGATTATGCCGTGGAGACTAATGACATTTGAAGCGGTCGAACGGCTCGTGGCAGGCGTTGCAGCGCCACTGGGCCTTGCACGGAGTCGAGCCGAACCGGCTGACCTCGGCCGTGTCGGTTGATCCGCACTGGGGGCATTGCGCGGTCGCGGACGGATCGGGCGGCGCTATGCCATAGGCCTTGAGCCGCGCGCGGCCGCGCTCGCTGATCCAGTCGGTTGTCCAGGGCGGGAACAGCACGCGCTCGACGAAGACGTGGTTGAAGCCATTCGCATCGAGCGCATCGCGGATCGCCTGCTCGATCGCGAGCGTCGCCGGGCAGCCGGTGTAGGTCGGGCTGATCTTGACCCGCGGCGGGTCTAGCGTGACCGCCCGGACGATACCGAGGTCGGTGATCGACACGACCGGGATTTCCGGGTCCATCACCTTGTCGAGAACCGCCATGATGGCGTCTTCGCTCAGGTCTGCCACCGCCGTCGCCATGGCGGGAGTTTACACCCGTTCGAGCGCGAGCGCGATTCCCTGCCCGACCCCGATGCACATGGTACACAGCGCCCGCCTCGCGCCGCGCCGTTCGAGCTCCTCGGTCGCGGTGAGGACGAGCCGTGCGCCGGACATTCCGAGCGGGTGGCCGAGCGCGATCGCCCCGCCGTTCGGGTTCACGTTCTCGGCGTCGGTCGGGAGGCCGAGCTGGCGAAGCACCGGAATCGCCTGCGCTGCGAAGGCCTCGTTCAATTCGATGATGTCGAAGTCGGCGATCGTGAGGCCCAGACGCGCCATCAGCTTCTCGGACGCAGGCGCCGGGCCCATGCCCATGATGCGCGGCGGGACCCCGGCGACGGCGGCGCCGAGGATTCGCGCGCGCGGCTTGAGGCCGTGCTTCGCGGCGGCTTCCGCGCTGGCGACGATGATCGCTGCCGCGCCGTCATTGACGCCCGAAGCGTTGCCGGCCGTCACCGTGCCGTCGGGCCTCACGATCGGCTTGAGCTTCGAGAGCGCCGCGACGCTCGTGTCGCGGGTGTGCTCGTCGCGGTCGACGACGAGCGGGTCGCCCTTGCGCTGCGGGATCTTCACCGGGACGATCTCGGCGGCAAGACGGCCGTTCGCCTGGGCGGCGCCGGCGCGGCGCTGGCTCTCGGCGGCGAAGCGATCCTGCTCCTCGCGCGTGATCTGATAGTCAGTCGCGACATTCTCCGCCGTCTCCGGCATCGAATCGATCCCGAATTCGGCCTTCAGCTGCTTGTTGACGAAGCGCCAGCCAATGGTGGTGTCATACATTTCCGCCTTCCGGCTGAAGGCGGAATCGCCCTTGCCGACAACGAACGGCGCGCGCGTCATGCTTTCGACCCCGCCGGCGACGAAGAAATCACCCTCACCGGCCTTGATTGCGCGGGCGGCCATCGCGACGGCGTCCATGCCGGACCCGCACAAGCGATTGATCGTCGTTCCCGGGACGCTGTCACCCAACCCGGCGAGAAGTGCGGCCATCCGAGCGACATTGCGGTTGTCCTCGCCGGCCTGGTTTGCGCAGCCGAGCAGGACGTCGTCGAGAATCAAGAAATCCGCGTCGGGGTTGCGCTCCTTCAGCGCCCTTAGCGGAATCGCCGCAAGATCGTCGGCGCGCACCTGCGCTAGCGCTCCGCCATAGCGGCCGATGGCGGTGCGGACCGCGTCGCAGACAAAGGCATCACGCATTTGGGTCAGATGACTCCGCGGCGCACCTGGTCGAGCTCTATGCTCTCGAACAAGGCCTTAAAATTGCCTTCGCCGAAGCCCTCGTTGCCCTTGCGCTGGATGATCTCGAAGAAGATCGGGCCGATCACGTTCTGAGTGAAAATCTGAAGCAAAAGCCCCTGCCCCTCGGTAGGCGCTCCGTCCATCAGGATCCGGCGCTTCTCGAGCTCGGCGAGATCTTCATCGTGGCCGATGATTCGCTTCGGGAGCATCTCGTAATAAGTGTCGGGCGTGTCCTGGAAAGGAATGCCGCGCGCCCGGATGATGTCGACCGCCTCGTAAATGTCATCTGAGCCGAGCGCGATGTGCTGGATCCCCTCGCCTTTATATTCGCGGAGGAACTCCTCGATCTGGCTCTTGTCGTCCTGGCTCTCGTTGAGCGGGATTCGGATCTTGCCGCACGGCGAAGTCATTGCCTTCGAGAACAGGCCGGTCTGCTTGCCCTCGATGTCGAAGTAGCGAATCTCGCGGAAGTTGAAGAGCCGCTCGTAGAAATCGGCCCAAACCGCCATCCGCCCGCGATGCACGTTGTGGGTGAGGTGATCGATGTAAGTCAGGTGCGACGCATGATCGGCCTCGATCTGCTGCCAATTGTCGAAGAAGTCGAAATCCACCTCGTAGATCGAGCCGTTCGAGCCGTAGCGGTCGACGAAGAAGAGCAGCGAACCGCCGATCCCCTCGATCGCCGGGATATCGAGCTCGCCCTTGCCGACGTCGGTCTTCGCCGCAGTCGCGCCGAGCTTCAGGGCCCGGTCGAATGCCGCCTTGGCATCCTTGACCCGGAAGGCCATCGCGCAGGCGCTCGGCCCGTGGGCCTTGGCGTAGGCGTCGGCGTAGCTTCCCGGCTCACTATTGATGATGAAGTGAATGTCCTGCTGCTTGTGCAGGGTGACGGCCTTGCGCTTGTGCTTCGCGACCGCCGGAAAACCCATTTTCGTGAACAGATCGCGCAGAAGCTCGGGGTCTGGCGCGGTATATTCGACGAACTCGAAGCCGTCGGTGCCCATCGGGTTGTCGAGACCGAGGATGGTTTTCTCCTCGACTGCGGTGGCCATCGTCATTCTCCTTTGCAGCCCAACTGCCCCTTGGGACCCGCAATTTCAAGGAAGCGGTGTGACCTTCGAATGGGTGAAAATGGGGCTGTTTCTACTTCTTCCACTTTGTGACCTTCGAAGAAGAGGCGCCGTTCAGCTTCGCGACCTTCGGCTCGTCCTATATCCTCTCAATCCGCCCTCCCTTTGGCCATATGCTATCAAAGCGCCTGTAGGACAGGAGAATCGCAATGGACGCACCCGACGGCTGGTCTCTGGAGGACGGCGGAAAGGCGCTGATCCGCACCTTCAAGTTCAAGGATTTCAGCGAGGCCTTCGCCTTCCTGACGCGGGTCGCTTTGCACGCCGAGAAGGTCGATCACCACCCGGAGTTCACCAGCATTTGGAACCGGGTCGACTTCCGCCTGACCAGCCACGACGCCGGCGGAGTGACCAACCGCGACCGCGAGCTGGCCGAGGCGATAAACCGGCTGGCGAGCTGAAAGCGACCGGCAGAGCCGCATGGCGGGAGGTTTCGAGATCGGTTATCCGTTGTGCGGGCGAAAAGGGGGATGGGCGATGATTGACTTTCGTACCGATCGGCGCCGGCTGCTGGGCGCCGGTGTCATTGTGGCCGGAGCGGGCGTGGCAGCAGCTTGCTCCTCCGGGGCACAGGGCCAGGGTTCGGTCGCGACGGCGTGGCAGCCAACGCCGGAAAACCTGGATTCGTGGCTCGACAAGCCCGGAACCCGCCATCGCATGGTCTTCGATTCGACAAGCGGCGACGGCGGAGCCGAGGCGCTCGGCTACGCCAACAACTTCATCCACGTGAACGAAGCGAATTACGGGCTGAAGCCCGAGCAGGTGGGCGTCGTGGTCATCTTCCGCCACATGTCAACGCCCTACGGTTACAACAACGCGATGTGGGCCAAATACGGGAAGAAATTCGCCGACCAGATGAAGCTGAAGGACGACATGGCGAAGCGGGCCGCGACGATCAACCCGGTCCTCGCCAAGGCACCGGGCGGGGAGCCGCCGCCCAAGGGCATGGAATGGGTCGCGGACGGTACGCTGAGCGATCTCGCGCCCAAGGGCGCGCGCTTCGCGGTGTGCGGCCTGGCGACGAAGGCGATTGCGGGAATGCTCGCCGGAAAAGCCGGTGACGCTCGAGCCATCGAGGCCGAGCTCAGGGCGAACCTGGTTCCGGGCGCGCTGATGGTCCCGGCCGGGATTTCGGCCGTGAACCGCGCCCAGGAACACGGCTACACTTTCGCTTATGTCGGCTAACTGAGCCGCCGGCCCGGGAGGGAATCGGATGGCGGGGCACGAGGACGAGTTTCCGGAGCGACTGCGGCGCGAAGCCGCCGTCCTGGTCCAGCGCAATCAGCTCCGCCTGCTGCGCCTCGCATCAGGGATCGCGCTGGTGATCGCCGGCGCAGCGCTGGCCGCAGTGGCCTTCGTCGCGATCCTGCCCTCCGCCCGTACCGCTGGAGCCGCGGGAACGCAGGCGACGGCAGCCATTTTCGAACCGCCCGCCTTGTCGGCCATCCCGTCGGGCCCTGAGGGCGAGGCAATCAAGCGCGGGATGGCCATTTTCGACGACCCGCGGATCCATGCCGCTCAATTCGTCGGCAACAGCATGGCTTGCAAGAACTGTCACCTGGATCACGGGCGGCAGGCCAATTCCTCGCCGATGTGGGCGGCTTGGGTCGCCTATCCGCAATTCCGCAAGAAGACCGGCACCATCAACACGATGGAAGACCGGATCCGTGGCTGTTTCCTCTATTCGATGAATGCTCCGAACAGCCCGTCCGGCGTCCCGCCGCCCGAAGGTTCGGACGTTTACCGCGACCTTCAGGCCTATTTTCGCTGGCTTGCGACCGGTGCTCCGACGGGCGCCCGAATGAAGGGCGCCGGCTATCCCACGCCGCCGCTCGCCCAGGCCGGTTACGATCCGTCGCGAGGACAGCAGGTGTTCCTGCAAAAGTGCACCGCCTGCCACGGCATCGACGGGCAAGGCGCGCAGACGCCGGGCGGAAAAGTCGTTTACCCGCCGCTGTGGGGACCGCAAAGCTTCAACTGGGGCGCGGGCATGGCCCGGATCGATCTCACCGCCGGGTTCATCAAGGCCAACATGCCGTTCGACCAGCCGCGTACGCTGACCGACCAGCAGGCATGGGACGTCGCTGCCTTCGTGGACAGCCACGAGCGGCCCAAGGACCCGCGCCAGACCGGGACGGTGGCGGAGAACGCGAAGGAGAATTTCAGCGGGCAGAAGAGCTATTACGGCATGATCGTCGCCGGGAAGCTTGTCGGGAGCGGCGTTCCGGGCGAACGCTGAGGCGGCCGGATGGCTCGAAACCGGCAATTGATCGTTAAGGATGCGACTGGCATAAGCTCGAATCGATGACGCGCAGACACGCTCTCAACAGCTATTATTATCCCGACGAGGTTGGGACCGGCTGACGCGCGCCTAAAAGCTTCAGACGACCAACCTCCGCCCGCCCGGCTCCGCTCGGCGGGTTTTTTATTGCCTTGAAAGGACAGACGATGCTGCGAGATTCAGAAGATGCCGAGGCTGAACCCTCTCCCCGGCGGAGAGAGGGCAGGGAGAGGGGGCTCGGCGGACGAGATGAAACTGCTGACGCCGGACCCCCTCACCTCAATCCTCTCCCCGCCGGGGAGAGGAGGCATGGCAGCTGGGTCGATTACGTCGTTCCGCAGGGGTGGGAGAAGTTCACTGAGGACGATCACGCGGTGTGGGACCTGCTGTTCGCGCGGCAAGTCGAGCTTCTCGGCTCGCGGGTCGTATCGCCATTCCTTGACGGAATCGACCTGCTCCGGCTGTCGCATCCGGGCATTCCGGAACTGGCCGAGCTGAACGCAATCCTGGAGCCGCGGACTGGCTGGCGCACGGTCGCGGTTCCCGGCCTGGTGCCCGACGACATTTTCTTCGCCATGCTGGCGAGCCGGATTTTCCCGGTCGGCAATTTCATCCGCAAGCGCGAGCAACTAGATTATCTCGAAGCGCCAGACTGCTTCCATGACCTTTTCGGCCACATCCCGATGCTCGCTCACCACGATTTCGCTGCGATGGTCGAGCATATGGGGCGCCTGGGGCAGGCGGCGATCGTGGCCGGCGAAGGCCAAAGGGTCGCGCGGATCTACTGGCACAGCGTCGAATTTGGACTGGCGATGGAGAAAGGCGAGCTGAAGATCCTCGGCGCCGGCCTGGCCTCAAGCTTCGGCGAATCTCATTTCAGCCTGGAAAAGGAGGAAATCGACCGGCTTCCGTTCACCGTGGAGCGCGCGGTCAGCACGCCCTATCGGCACGACGCATTCCAGCCTCGCTATCTCGTCTCCCGGTCTGTGGAGTCGACGGTGAGCTCAATCCTGGCGCTAAAAGTGGAGCGATTGCTCGAGCTTTAAGAATCGAGCCGCTCGCTTCGATGATAGGTGCGCGGGGCCGAGACGGCCAGCTTGGTGCCAGCGGCATCGACGAGATCGCCGATGACCAGCGGCGTAAAAAACTCGACTCCGAACCAGCCGCGGTCGGCCCAGGCCACCCGCGCCCGAAGGACCGTCGTCCCGCAGGTCAGCTCGAGCGTATCGCCGCCCTTGGGTGCGAAATCCGATTCGAGCAGCGCGCCGGTCCGCGAGATGTCGCGGATGCGCACGGGCATGGAGCCCGAGCCGGCGTCGACTTGGGCGGAGAGAAACACGCGCGAGCGCTTCGGCTCCCGCTTTGGAAAGGTGAGTGCATTCATTCGGCCGCTCCCGGAATAATCGCCAATTTGGACGGATTTGCGCTAAAAAACCCTTAACGAATGTGCATGGCGCCGAGTGGAGGTTTTTGCCTGCGCCGCTATAGCCGTGGCGTCATGCCGGCCGACGTACCTCCAGGCGAATATCGAAGCGGATCGGACCAGCGCACGCTGCGCGACGCGCTCGGCTGTTTCGCGACCGGAGTCACGGTCGTGACCTGTATCGACGAGGAGGGGCAGCCGTTCGGGCTGACGGTGAACAGCTTCACCTCCGTTTCGCTCGATCCGCCGCTGCTCCTGGTGTGCATCGCCAAGAGGGCGCGTTGCGGCCCGGCGCTGGCGAGGGCGCCGCATTTCGCAGTCAATGTGTTGCAGACGGGGCAGCAGCCGGCCTCGATCCGCTTTTCGACCCGCGATGAAGATCGATTCGGCACCACCTCCTGGTCGACTGGCGACACCGGGGCGCCGCTGCTGATGGAATCGCTGTGCGTGTTCGAGTGCGAGCGTCACGCTGTTCACGACGGCGGCGACCACGACATGCTCGTCGGCCACGTCCTTCGCGCCCGCTTCGATCCCAACCTCGACCCCTTGCTCTATTTCCGCGGCCGCTATCGCCGCTTGCATTTCGACTAGCCTTTCGCGACTGCCGCCGACATGCTGGGCATCGACTTCATCAAGGCCAATCGCGAGGCCGTCGAACGCGCGATCGAGGTCAAGGGCGTGAAGCTCGACCTTGGCGAAGTGCTCGACCTCGATACGAGGGTGCGCGCGCTCAAGACGGCGATCGACCAGCTCCGCGCCGAGCGCAACGCCATCAGCGCCCGCTTCAAGGATTCGAAGCCCGAGGAAAAAGCGGAGCTCGGCAGACAAGCCAAGGAGGCCGGGGGGCGCGCCGCCGAGCTTGAGGTCGAGCTCGGCGAAAAGCAGGAGGCGCTTCGCTCGCTGCTCCTGCTGGCCCCGAACGTCCCCTACGAAGGGGCGCCGGTCGGGCCGGACGAGAGCTACAATCAGATCATCAAGACCGTCGGAGAGCCGCCGAAGTTCGATTTCGAACCCCTCGACCATGTCGCGCTCATCGAGAGGAACGATTGGGCGGACCTGAGCCGGATCGTCCACGTGTCGGGATCGCGAACCTATTGCCTCAAAGGCCGGCTGGCCTTGCTCGAAACAAAGCTGATGGGCTGGGCGCTGGGCAAGATCGCCGACGCCGGCTTCACCGCGATCACGGTGCCAGCGATCGCGCGCGCCGAGGCCTTCTTCAACCAGGGCCAGTTCCCCGGCCACATCGACGAAACCTACCAGATTCCCGCCGACGAGCTGTGGCTGGCGGGGACCGCGGAGGTGGTCCTCACCTCGTTGCATTCGGGCGAGATCCTCGAGGCCGACAAGCTGCCGGTCCTCTACGCGGGCTATTCGCCCTGCTTCCGCCGCGAGGCGGGGAGCGCCGGCAAGGACGTTCGCGGGCTTCTTCGGGTCCACCAGTTCGTCAAGGTCGAGCAATATGTGATCTGCGAGGCGGACGACGCGGTGTCGGCCGAATGGCACGGCAAGCTCCTCGGCCTGGCCGAGCATCTGCTCCACGAGCTGGAGATCCCGTGCCAGGTGATCGAGACCTCAACCGGCGACATGGGCCTGGGCAAATACCGGATGAACGATATCGAGAGTTGGGTGCCGTCGCTGGGCAAGTATCGCGAGACCCACAGCTGTTCGACGCTTCACGACTGGCAGGCGCGGCGGGCGAACCTTCGCTACCGCGGCGCGGACGGAAAGGTGCGGTTCGCGCACACGCTCAACAACACGGCGCTGGCTTCCCCTCGAATTCTCGTTCCACTTCTTGAGAACCACCAGACAGGGGACGGGCGCGTTCGCCTTCCCAGGGCGCTCCAGGAGTTGATGGGAAGCGAGTTCCTCTGAGCTGGGAAGGCGACGACAGGCCGCCGCCCAACTGGCGTCGCTTGCACGAAGTCGCATGGCTGTTCCCCAGGTTGCTTCGGGCGTTCGGAAAGCTGCGGACGCTGGGGCCGGAAGACGGGCCGCCGGCGCTCGTGATTCCCGGCTGGGCGGCAAGCGATCGGACGACGCTCGCGCTTCGGCAGGCGCTCGCCGATGCCGGCTGGCGCGTTCATGGCTGGGAGATGGGTTGGAACCGTGGCGCTCGGGCCGATACCGTCGAGCGGCTGCGCTCATGTCTCGAAGAGATCGGCGATGGCGGCAAGGTGCTGGTCGTGGGCTGGAGCCTTGGCGGCATCTATGGCCGCGAACTTGCGCGCGCCGCCCCGGGCAGGGTGCTTGCCCTGGTCACTCTGGGGTCGCCCTTCTCCGGCGATCTGCGCCAGAACAATGTCTGGCGGCTGTACGAGTGGATCGCCGGTCATCCGGTAGACAATCCGCCGATCCCGAGAATCGCCGACAAGCCACCGGTGCCACAGCTTGCGCTGTGGTCGCGGCGAGACGGGATCGTCGCTCCGCGTTCGGCTTACGGGCTGGAGCATGAGCGCGACAAGGCGGTGGAGCTTCGCTGCACGCACATGGCATTCGGCGTTTCGAAGCGGATCGGCCGCGAAGTGGCGCGTGAAATCCGCTGCTTTCTCAAGGAGAAAGGGCTTCTGCCCGAGTCGCACGATTGACTCTCTCCAGCGACTCGCTGGATAAGAACAAAAGCAGAACAGAAGCGTTGTGAGTCGTGTGGCGAAAGGCTTGTCCATCGTCGCCGGCGGGCAGAGACGCGCAGCGAACCGTCCCCCAGACGGTCCGAACGCATCTCTCTTCGCTGGGCGTGAGAGCTGGGCTCCTGCGAAGGCAGGAACTCGGGCCGGCTGGACTCTGCCTCGGCCGCCCAGCCCCACCCTTTCGGAGCTGTTCGCCGCAACCCCGCGGGACGGCGGCTGGGCCGGTTTCCTGCTGCCGCAGGTCGACCGGTCGAAACCGGTGCTGTGGGTGCAGGAGCGGATGGCGATCCTGGAGAGCGGCCGAATCTATCCGCCGGGCCTCGGCATCGATGCTATCCACGTCGAGGCACGCGATGCCCGCGCCGCGCTGTGGGCAATGGAGGAGGGCGTAAGATGCTCCGCTCTCTCCGCCGTGATCGGAGAATTGTGGGGAGACCCGGCCGCGCTCGACTTCACCGCGACCCGCCGCCTCGCGGTCGCATCGGAGCGGTCGGGCGTGCCCTGCTGGCTGGTTCGGCTGGGCGCCACAACGAATTTGAGCGGCGCCCGGATGCGGTGGCGGATCGCGAGCGCGCAATCGCTTCTCAACTCCTTGGACAGCCGCGCCCCCGGATTGCCCACATGGGATGCGGAGCTGTTCCGCGCGCGCGGTTTCGCGCCTGGCCGCTGGAGCATCGCGCGTGAGGCGGATCGCTTCCATCTGGTTGCCGGCGCTGGCGGTCGAGCGGTGGGCGAAGAGCAGCGACTTACCGCCTGACGCGCCGGTCGTCCTCACTGTCGAGGGAACGCACGGACCGATCATCCACACCGTCACGAAGGCGGCCGCGACGCGCGGCGCTCGGGCCGGAGCACGGCTGACCGACGCCCGCGCGCTCGATCCGGGCCTGGTCGCCGTCCCCGCCGATCCTGAAGGCGATCAGGTGCTGCTCCAGCGCCTCGCAAAATGGGCGCAGCGCTGGTCGCCGCTCGTCGAGATGGATGGGCCGGACGGTCTCAGGCTCGACATCAGCGGAGTCGCGCATCTGTTCGGCGGCGAGCAGGCGCTGGCTCAAGACGTCATCGATCGCTTCGCCGCAATAGACCTGACGGCACGCGTTGCGATCGCGCCGACCGCCGCCGCGGCCTGGGCGTTCAGCCGGTTCGGCGGCAACGAACTGGCTCCGCTGCACGTCTCCGCCCTTCGCCTCGATCCGGATACGGTTCGAACGCTCGAACGACTGGGACTGAAAACCATCGGCGCGCTCGCTGCCCTGCCGCGTTTGGCTCTGGCGCGGCGGTTCCGAGGAGCCGAGGACGTCGTCGATGCGCTCGATCGAGTGTTCGGGCGAAAGCCGGAGCCGCTGACCGCGCTTGCCGACGACCCGCCGCCGCGATCGAGCCTGCGCCTCGAAGAGCCGGCGATTCATCCCGAAGCCGCACCGCAGGCGCTCGAAAGGCTGATCCCCAAGCTCGTCGTCGAGCTGGAGGAGCGACGTCTCGGCGCGCGCAGGCTCTCGCTTCACGGCTTCCGGGTCGACGGAAGCGTCGCCACCGCCTCGGTTGCGACCGCGATTGCCAGCCGCGAGCCCAAGCATCTGCAACGGCTACTCGCCGACAAGGCCGCAGCGCTCGATCCGGGCTTCGGTTTCGACGCTTTCGCGCTCGTCGCCGACTGGACGGAATCCCTCGGTGCCGCCCAAGAAAGCCTGGTCGAGGAACCGTCGGGGACACGCAATCTCGCGCGCCTGATCGACCGGCTGACGGTGAAGCTGGGGCCGCGCGCCGTTCGCAAGCCGCAGCCGTTCGAGAGCCATCTCCCCGAGCGGGCGAGCAGATGGCGATCCGCTCTCGAACATGCCGAGGCGATCGCCCTTCCGGACACGTCGCGCCCGCAACGGCTGCTCGACCGGCCCGAAGCGATCGACGTCATTTACGCGACTCCCGAAGGCATGCCGCGCCGCTTCGTCTGGCGGCGGGCCGTGCACGACATCGCTCGCGTCGAAGGGCCCGAGCGGATCGCGCCCGAATGGTGGCGCGAGCGATCGACCGTCCGGCTTCGCGATTATTACCGGGTCGAGGACCAGGCCGGCCGCCGTTACTGGATCTTCCGCGAAGGCCTGGTCGGCGATGGCCGCGGCGGCGCGCCCGAGTGGTACCTCCATGGGCTGTTCGCGTGATGCCCGAGAAGGTCGGCTTTTCCCGGATGAAGCTGGTGCGCGAGGGACCGGCGCCGAACATCGCGCCCGCGCCTTTTGTCGAACTGGGCGTCACCACCCCCTTCTCCTTCCTTCGCGGGGCGTCGGACGCGATCGAGCTGGTGCTTCGCGCGCTCGAGCTCGGAATGGACTATATCGGCATCGCCGACCGCAACACGCTCGCGGGCGTGGTCCGGATGCACAGCGCTTGTCATGGCGCCGGGCTGAAGCCGCTGGTTGGCTGTCGGCTGGATCTCACCGACGCCCCCTCGTTGCTGGCTTATCCGATGGATCGCGAAGGCTATGGCCGTCTGTCGCGGCTCCTCAGCCTCGGCAAGGTTCGGGCGGAGAAAGGCGAGTGCGAACTCGGCCTCGAAGACGTCGTCGCCCATTGCGACGGCATCGCCTTCATCGCCTGGCCTTCGGACGATCTCGACGCACTGGAAGTCGATCTGCCGCGGCTTCGTGACGCCATTCCTTCGCTGCGCCACGTCGCGGCAGCGTGGCTCTATCGCGGAAACGACAATGCCCGGATCGAGCGGCTCGACCGGATAGCGCGGGCCAATGGCTGCACGATCCTGGCGACCAATGACGTCCATTATCACGCACCCGAGAAGCGGCCGCTGCAGGACGTGATCACCTGCATCCGCGAAAAAGCGACCATCGCCAAAGCGGGATTCCTGCTGAACCCCAACGCCGAGCGGCACTTGAAATCGCCGACGGAGATGGCGCGGCTGTTCGCCCGTTGGCCGCACGCGATTGCCGCGACCCGCGAGTTTGCCGACAGCCTCCACTTCAGCCTCGACGAGCTTCGCTACGAATATCCCCGGGAGAGCGTGCCCGACGGCAAGTCGCCGCAGGACTATCTGGCGCAGCTGACCTGGGAAGGAGCGAAGCGGCACTGGCCGGACTCGATCCCGAACAAGGTCGAAAGGCAGCTCAAGCATGAGCTGGCGCTGATCGGCCGCCTGGACTTCGCGCGCTATTTCCTGACCGTCCACGACATCGTCGCCTTCGCTCGAGGGCTCGACCCGCCGATCCTGTGCCAGGGCCGCGGCTCGGCCGCCAACAGCGCCGTCTGCTATTGCCTCGGGATCACCGCGGTCGACCCGTCAACGAGCGACCTTTTGTTCGAGCGCTTCATCTCCGAAGAGCGGCGCGAACCGCCGGACATCGACGTCGACTTCGAGCACGAGCGGCGCGAGGAAGTGATCCAGCACATCTATGCAAAATACGGGCGCGACCGCGCCGGGATAGCGGCGACCGTGATCCACTATCGGCCCAAGTCGGCGATCCGCGAGGTCGGCAAGGTGATGGGGCTGAGCGAGGACGTCTGCGGAGCGCTCGCCTCGACCATCTGGGGCCATATGGAAGCCGAGATGGAGGAGGCGCGGGCGGCCGACGCCGGGCTCGACCTGTCCGACCCGCATTTGAAGCGGACGGTCAGGCTCGCCGAGCAATTGATCGGGATGCCGCGCCATTTGTCGCAGCATGTCGGCGGATTCATCCTGACCGAGCGGCCGCTGACCGAGACCGTGCCGATCGGCAACGGCGCGATGGACGACCGCACTTTCATCGAATGGGACAAGGACGACATCGATGAGCTGGGAATCCTCAAGATCGACATTCTCGCGCTGGGAATGCTGACCTGCATCCGCAAATGCTTCGACCTGGTCGAGCAGCATCATGGCGAGCGATGGGAGCTGGCGACGATCCCGCAGGAGGAGCCGGCGGTCTACGACATGCTGTGCCGCGGCGATTCGCTGGGCGTGTTCCAGGTCGAGAGCCGGGCGCAGATGAACATGCTTCCAAGGCTCAAGCCGCGCTGTTTCTACGACCTCGTCATCGAGGTCGCGATCGTCCGGCCAGGGCCCATCCAGGGCGACATGGTTCACCCGTACCTCAAGCGTCGCTCGGGCAAGGACCCGGTCACCTTCCCCTGCCCCGACCCCGAACACGGGCCTCCCAACGAGCTGGAGAAAATCCTCGGCCGGACGCTCGGGGTGCCAATCTTCCAGGAGCAGGCGATGAAGATCGCAATCGATGCCGCGCAATTCTCGGCCGCCGAGGCGAACCAGCTGCGCAAGGCGATGGCGACGTTCCGCTCGAAGGGGAAGATCGAGACTCTCGAGGAGAAGATGGTCGGGCGGATGGTCGCTCGCGGCTACGATCCGGATTTCGCGCAGCGCTGCTTCGACCAGATCAAGGGCTTCGGCGAATATGGCTTCCCCGAAAGCCACGCGGCGAGCTTCGCGCATCTGGTTTACGTGTCGAGCTGGCTCAGATGGAAATATCCGGCGGCGTTTGCGGCGGCGCTTTTGAACTCGCAGCCGATGGGCTTCTACGCTCCCGCGCAGATCGTCCGCGACGCGAAGGAGCATGGGGTCGAGGTGCTCGAGGTGGACGTCAATCACAGCGATTGGGATTGCGCTCTTGAAGACGGCGCCCTCCGTCTTGGTCTTCGCCAGGTCGACGGGCTGCAGCGCGAGGCGGCGGAGCGGGTGGTTGCGAAGCGGCCGTATCGAACGGTCGAGGAGCTTCGTTCGCGCGGGAAAGTGCCGGTGCATGCGATTCAGCGGCTCGCCGCCGCCGACGCGTTCCGGTCGATGGGATTGGACCGGCGCGCGGCGCTGTGGGACTCGCGCGCGCTCAAGCAGGCGCCGGATTTGCCCCTGTTCGCCTTCGCCGAAGCGCAGGAAGAGGGGACGGAAAGTGCACCGGCGCAGCTCCCGCCAATGCCGCTCGCCGAGCATGTGATCAGCGATTACCAGACGGTGCGGCTCAGCCTGAAAGCGCATCCGATGCATTTTCTTCGAGCGCATTATGCGGCGCAAAAATTCGTCACCGCCGAGCAACTCAGGACGCTCCGCGACGGCAGGCGCCTGTCGATCGCGGGCGTGGTCCTGATCCGCCAGCGGCCCGGCACGTCGAAGGGCGTGGTCTTCATCACCATTGAGGACGAGACCGGAGTCGCCAATCTCGTCGTCTGGCCGAAAGTGTTCGAAAAGCAGCGCAAGGTCGTCATGGGCGCGCGGTTGATGGCAGCTCACGGGATGATCCAGCGCGACCCCGACAGCGAGGTGATTCACGTCGTTGCCGGCCGGCTTGAGGACCACACCTCCATGCTCAGCCATTTGAGCGACGATTCGCTGCTGCCTTCGACTCTTGAAAAGGCGGACGATCCGGGAAGCTGGGGCAAGCCGCAGAACCGCCACCCGCGCAACGTCGAAATCATCCCCAAGAGCCGCGATTTCCACTAAACCATTCATCTCGCAGCAACTTCGGTGAACCATTGCTGCCACAAAGACCGGCTAAGGCAGGGAACATGAAGAACATTCTCACAGCTCTGGCGGTTGTCGCGCTCGCCGCCTCTCCGGCCCTCGCCTCGGCCAAAAGCCCGCTCGAAGGGCATTGGAAGAGCGGGCCCATGGTCATCGAAATCGCGCCCTGCGGCTCCAGGCTGTGCGGCACGGTGGTCAAGGCGTCGCCGACTCAGCAGAAGAAGGCGAAAAGCGGCAGTGGCACCGAACTGATCGGTGCTCGGGTGATCACCGACATCGAGCAGACCGGCCCCACTACGTACAAGGGCCACGTCTTCGCCGCTGACCGCAATATCTCCGCCAACGGCACCGTCCGCCAGGTTTCGCACGACCGCCTGGAGGTGCAAGGCTGTCTCCTGCTCGTGATCTGCAAGACCCGGACCTACGAGCGGGTGCGTTAGGCCAGGAACGCTTCGCCGGAGCCGATTTCTCCGGCAACAACCGCCGCCTGCAGCGCCGCCATCTCGTCCGCCCAATAGCGGTCGGAGGTCAAATGCGGGCTGATCGCGCGGATCGCGGAGTGGACCTTCTGCAGCCTGGGTGAGGTCTTCAGCGGCGCGTGGAAGTCCACGCCCTGGGCGGCCGCGATCAGCTCCACCGCAACGACGCCCGCGGCATTGCGCGCGATTTGCCCCGCCTTGCGCGCGGCGATCGGCGCCATCGATACATGATCCTCCTGCCCCGCCGAGGTCGGGATCGAATCGACGCTCGCCGGGAAAGCGAGCGACTTGTTCTCGCTGACCAGCGCCGCGGCGGTGACCTGCGGGATCATCAGGCCGGAATTGACCCCGCTGTCCTCGACCAGGAACGGCGGCAACCCGCTCATCTTCGGGTCGACGAGCACGCTTGTCCGCCGCTCGGAAATGCTCCCGACTTCACACATGGCCATTGCAATCGTGTCCGCCGCGAAGGACACCGGCTGGGCGTGGAAATTGCCGCCCGAGATCGCCGAATCCTCGTCCGGGAAGACGATCGGATTGTCGGTCACCGCCCCGGCTTCGATGACGAGCGTGCGCGCCGCATTGGCGAGCAGGTCGAGCGCAGCGCCCATCACCTGCGGCTGGCAGCGGAAGCTGTAGGGATCCTGGACCTTGCCGCACGGCTGGTGACTGCCAAGGATATCGGAGTCTTCCAGCAGCGACCGGATCGCGGCGGCGACGCGGATCTGGCCCGGCTGCCCGCGAAGCGCCGAAAGGCGCGGATCGAACGGTTTGACGCTCCCCCTCAGCGCGTCGATCGACAGCGCTCCGGCGGCGATTGCAGCCGAGAAGACCCGCTCGCCGGTAAACAGGGCATCGAGGGCGAGCGCGGTCGACGCCTGCGTCCCGTTGATCAGCGCCAGCCCTTCCTTCGGCCCGAGCTGGAGCGGCTCTATCCCAACGCGGGTCAGCGCTTCCGCGGCCGGGACGACAGTGCCGCCGAGATCGATCCGTCCATGCCCCATCAGTGCCGCGGTCATGTGGGCGAGCGGCGCGAGGTCGCCGCTTGCGCCGACGCTGCCCTGCGACGGGATGACAGGGATAGCATCGTTGTCGAGCAGGGCCTGGAGCGCCTCGATCACGACCGGCCGTACGCCCGAATAGCCGCGGCCGAGGCCGAGCAGCTTCAGGATGATCATCAGCCGAGACACGTGGCGCGGGAGGGGCTCGCCCAGCCCGGCGCTGTGGGAGAGAATGAGGTTCGTCTGAAGCTCGGCAAGGCGATCGTCGGGAATGCGCGTGTTGGCGAGAAGCCCGAAGCCGGTGTTGACGCCGTAAACGGTCTCGCCCGAGGCGACGATGCGATCCACGCAAGCGGCGGCGGTTGCGATGCGCTGCATCGACGCATCGTCGAGCTGCGCGTCCGCGCCAGCCGAAAGCTGACGGAGCGTCGCGACATCGATCTTTTCGGGATTGAGCTTCACGAATTCACCATCGGCAGATCGAGTCCTTGCGCCTTCGCGCAGGCTATCGCCTCTTCATAGCCCGCGTCCGCGTGACGCATGACTCCGGTGGCGGGATCGTTCCACAGCACCCGCTCCAGCCGCCGAGCGGCATCGTCGGTGCCGTCGGCGACGATCACCATTCCGGCATGCTGCGAATAGCCCATGCCGACCCCGCCGCCATGGTGGAACGAAACCCAGGTCGCGCCCGATGCGCAGTTGAGAAGCGCATTTAGGATCGGCCAGTCGGAGACGGCGTCGCTGCCGTCCTTCATGCTCTCGGTCTCGCGGTTGGGCGAAGCGACCGATCCGCTGTCGAGATGGTCGCGGCCGATGACGATCGGTCCCGAAACCTCGCCGCTCCTGACCATCTCGTTGAACGCGAGCCCCAGCTTGTCGCGCTGGCCGAGGCCAACCCAGCAGATTCGCGCCGGAAGGCCCTGGAAGGCGATTCGCTCGCGGGCCATGTCGAGCCAGCGGTGGAGGTGCGGGTCGTCCGGGATCAGTTCCTTTACCTTGGCATCGGTCCGGTAGATGTCCTCGGGATCGCCGCTCAGCGCAGCCCAGCGGAACGGGCCGATCCCGCGGCAGAACAAGGGGCGGACGTAGGCGGGGACGAAGCCGGGGAAATCGAAGGCATGGGTGACGCCCTCGTCGAAAGCTTCCTGTCGGATGTTGTTGCCATAGTCGAAGGTCGGAACGCCCATCGCCTTGAAAGCGAGCATCGCTTCGACATGAACGGCGATCGAGGCCCTCGCCGCGTCGGCGACGGCCTTGGGGTCGCGCTCGCGCATCTCCTGCCATTTCGCCACGCTCCAGCCGGCGGGGCAGTAGCCGTTCGCCGGATCGTGGGCGCTGGTCTGGTCGGTGAGCGCGTCCGGCCGGATTCCCCGCTCCAGCATCTGCGGAAGGATCTCCGCCGCATTGCCGAGCAGGCCGACGCTGGTCGGCTCGCTGGCGTTGCGGACAATCTCCAGCGCCTCTTCGATGCCGGCCGCGCGATGGTCCAGATAGCGGGTCTCGAGCCTTTTCTCGATCCGGCTTTCCTGCACCTCGATTGCGATGCAGTGAGCGCCGGCCATTACCGCGGCCAGCGGCTGCGCTCCGCCCATTCCGCCGAGGCCGGCGGTCAGGATCCACTTGCCGGAAAGATCCCCGCCGAAATGCTGGCGGCCCATCTCGACGAACGTCTCGTAGGTGCCTTGGACGATGCCCTGGCTGCCGATGTAGATCCAGCTTCCGGCGGTCATCTGCCCGTACATCATGAGCCCGGCACGATCGAGCCGGTTGAACGTCTCCCAGTTCGCCCATTTCGGGACCAGGTTGGAATTGGCGAGAAGCACGCGCGGCGCATCCTTGTGCGTGCGGAAGACGCCGACCGGCTTGCCGGACTGGATGAGCAAGGTCTGATCTTCCTCCAGCCGCTCCAGGGTTTCGACGATCGTGTCGAAGCATTGCCAGTTGCGCGCGGCGCGGCCGATGCCGCCATAAACGACGAGGTTCTGCGGGTCCTCGGCGACTTCGTCGTCGAGATTGTTCTGGAGCATCCGGACCGCCGCTTCGGTTGTCCACTGCTTCGCCTTGATCGCGCTCCCGCGGCGAGCGCGGATGTGGCGGCTGTTGTCCCTGCGTTCGTTCAATTGGTTCCCCGTCATGCTGAACTCGTTTCAGCATCCATTTCTGAAGCCGCACCGCCCTTGACCAGAATGGGCCCTGAAACAAGTTCAGGGCGACGGACTAGCAATCGTCCCCGGCGTAAATCCGCCGCTCCGGCCCCGGAAGGCCGATCCAGTAGCCGAGTTCGGCCAGGCTTTCGAGCCGCCAGACGCAAAGGTCGGCCGCCATTCCGGGCGCGATCCTTCCGATTGCGTCTTCAAGCCCGAGCGCGCGGGCTGCATTCACGGTCATCCCCGCGAGCGACTCTTCCGGAGTCAGGCCGAACAATGTGCTCGCCATGTTCATCGCCAGCGTCAGCGACAGCAAGGGCGACGTTCCGGGATTGCAGTCGGTCGCGACGGCCATGGCAACCCCATGGTCGCGAAGCATCTGCACGGGCGGCTTGCGCTCCTCCTGGAGCGCATAAAAGGCGCCAGGCAGGAGCACGGCTACCGTGCCGGCCGCCGCCATCGCCTTTGCTCCGGCTTCGTCGAGAAATTCGAGATGATCCGCGGACAGCGCCTTGTATCGGGCCGCAAGCGCGGCGCCGTGCTGGTTCGACAATTGCTCGGCGTGGAGCTTTACTCGAAGGCCGTGCTGCTCGGCCGCCTTGAAGACCCGTTCGACCTCGTCGGGCGCGAAGGCGATGCCCTCGCAAAAGGCGTCCACCGCGTCGGCCAATCCAGCTTCGGCCGCCGCCGGGATCAGCTCGTCGACAATCATCGACACATAGCCGATTCGCCGGTCCTTCCAGTCGGCCGGAAGCGCGTGGAGCGCCAAGAGAGTCGGAACGATCCGGACCGCTTCGCTGGCCGCCAGCGCCCTGGCACAGCGCAACATCCTGAGTTCGGAGTCGAGATCGAGGCCATAGCCCGACTTGATCTCGACGGTCGTGGCGCCGCTTTTCATCAGCGCGTCGAGGCGCATCGCCGCCGAGGCGAGAAGCTCGGCGTCCGACGCTTCGCGGGTGCGCTTCACGGTCGAGGCGATTCCGCCGCCGGCCTTCGCAATCTCTTCGTAGGTCGCTCCGGCGCGGCGCATCGCATGCTCGTCCGCGCGGTTGCCGCCGAAGATCAGGTGTGTGTGGCAGTCGATGAGCCCCGGAGTCACCCACGCCCCGCCCAGCGGCAGCACCTCGCGGGCACGGTTTCCGGCAAGCTCTGTTCTCGAGCCGACGCGGACGACCTTGCCGTCCTGAATGCCGATCGCGCCATTCTCGATGATCCCGAGCGGATTGCCCGGCGCGCTCTCCATCGTCGCGATCCGGCAGTCGGTAAGCAGGCGGTCCCACATGAATTTGGCCTTAGGCGACTGCCCCTGTTAGGGCAAAGCCATGAACGCCTGGCCCAATCTCTCCGAACTGTTGATCGACGAAGGCGCCGAGGTGCCGATCGGATTCGTCGGCGCGCCGCTCGCCGCGGGATCCGTCACTCCCGGTCACTGCGATCAAGCTCCAGCAAAGCTTCGGCAGACGCTCCGGCGGATCGGACGCTATGATGTCGAAATCGGACGTTCGCTGTTCACGCCCGTTCGCGACCGCGGCGACGTCGACCTCGCCGGCCTGTCGATCGAGCAGGCGACCGACCCGATCAGGGAGGCCGTGGCGGCGAGCGTCGCCGAGCATCGGCTGACCCTGCTCGCCGGCGGCAACAATGCGGTCACCAGGCCCGGCGTGAAAGGGCTCGGACTGCCGCTCAAAAAAGTCGGGCTGATCACCCTGGACGCCCATTTCGACATGCGCGAACTCGACGAGGGCTTGAGCAACGGCAATCCGGTGCGTGCGCTGATGGAGGACGGATTGCCGGGCAAGAATATCGCCCAGATCGGCCTCGCCAGCTTCGCCAACACCGAGAAGATGCACCGCGACGCGCTTGCCGCCGGAAACCTCGTCATCAGCATGGAGGAGGTTCGGCGCGACGGAATCGGCAAGGCGGTCGCGGAGGCGCTCGAGCACATGCGGGATTGCGAAGCCCTGGTCATCGACTGCGACATCGACGTCATCGACCGGGCGCAGATGCCCGGCGCCCCCGGCGCCCGCCCCGGGGGCATGCACGTGGTCGACTTCTTCTGGGCGGTGCGCGAGCTGGCAAGCCATCACCGGACGCGAGTGATCGATCTTACCGAATGGGACCCGCCGCTCGATACAACCGACCTCAGCTCGCTCGTGGCGGCGCGCTGGCTCGCCGAGTGCATTGCCGGGTTCGAGGACCGCTAGGACCCTGCGAGCAGCTGCAGCAACAACAACAGGCGGCGCATGGCCGCTCAAACCGTTTCGCGAAGGGGCCGTTCCGCTCACGCACTTGCTGCGGCGCGCCGTCCTTTCTGCGAAAAAGTCCGGAACGTGATCGAGAAGCGGAGCGTCTCGGCGGGCGCGATGCTGTGCTCCCACTCATGCCGGGCGGGACCGGACAGCGCATAAGCGGAGCGTGGCTCGACCTGCATGTTCGCGCGGTCGAAGCCGCCCACTCGGCGCCTTCGGAAGCGAAGCACGGCGGGAGAGCCGAGCGACACGCCGGTCACGGTCTCGAACACCGGACGATCGCGATGCCAGCCGATCCCCGCGCCCGGATCGTAGCGGACGAGGAGCGCGTGGACGAAGTCGTCGGGCGCGACGTGGGCAAAGGCGGCGGCCTTCGCCCGAAGCGGCAGAAGCCAGCCCGGAATGGGTTCTGCGCGCGCGAAGCTCGCGTCGTCGAAATCGTAGCGCCAGCCGAACGTTCGGGTCAGCCGTTTGCCGGTCCAGCCCTGGAATCGGAACGGCGACAGCTCGGCAACCGAGAGATGCCCGATCAGCTTTCGCTCTTCGGCTGCCGTGATGAAGTCGGGCCGGTATTCGAGCCCGGCGATCAGCGGCTCGCCGAAGAGATCGCTGGTCATATGCCGAAAATTTCCCTCAGCTCCGACGGACGAAGCTCGGGCTTGAGCTGGTCGAACGTGCACTGCTTCGGATCCTTGTCCGGCCGCCAGCGCACGATGGCCGTCCCGTGGCGGAATCGACGCGCGGTGACCTGATCGTACTTCACTTCGACGACGAGCACGGGCTTCAGCGGCTTCCACTGAGCCGATCGCTCGGTTCGCCAGCGGCTCGGGCCTCCCGGCGCGCTTCCGGTGAAGCCCGGCGGCTCGATCAACGCCTCCAGGTCCTTCGTCAGCCGTTCGCGTTCATTGCCGGGAATGGCCGAGGTGAAACCGACGTGGTTGAGCAGGCCGGAACCGTCATAGAGACCGAGGAGAAGCGAGCCGACGAGATGGCCTTCGGTCGCGTAGCGGAAGCCGCCCACCACGCAGTCGGCGGTGCGCTCCGGCTTGACCTTCACCATCGCCCGCTCGCCGGCCTTGTACGGCTGGTCCAGACGCTTGGCGATCACGCCGTCCAGAGCGCCGCCGCTTCGCTCCAGCCAGCCCAGCGCCGTTGTCCGATCGGTGGTCACCGGCGAAAGCTCGAGCTGCTGGATAGCGGCGGTTTCGAAAAAGGATTCGAGCGCCCGGCGTCGCTCCGACAGCGGCTCGCCGGAAAAATCATCGCCGCCGAGCGACAACAGGTCGAACAGCATCAGCTCGGCCGGGCTCTCGGCGGCGAGCTTGCGAACCCGGCTCTCGGCCGGGTGAAGCCGGAGCTGCAGTGCCTCGAAGGACAGAGCGTCGCCGACCGGGATGATCAATTCCCCGTCGAGGAGGAAATGCTCTGCCCCAAGAGTCGAGAGGGCCTCGACCAGCTCGGGGAAGTAGCGGCCGAGCGGCTTGCCGTTCTTCGAGATGAGCTGGACCTCTCCGCCGTCGCGTTCGGCGAGGCAGCGGAAACCGTCCCATTTGGGCTCGTACTGCCAGCCCTTGCCCGCCGGAAGCTCGGCCGCGAGCAGGGCTTCCATCGGCGCAGGGACTGACGCGCGCTTGGCCATTTGCAGATAATCGAGTGGCGCTCGCAGTCGTTCCCATTGCGCAAGGCCAATCGGCTGTTACGCTCGCGGTCCGATCAGGAGGGGATTGGCAATGGCATTGAACGTCGACGCCGCGACGGCGCGCTTCATCGACAGCCTGGGACCGGCCGCGCTTCACAAAGCGCACGCTTATACCGTCGGCAAGGAGTGGATGCTCCTGTGGG
>Ga0207667_10001543_pt1 | contig 28962 bp, 29 predicted proteins | sample KBSCornC52_FD_184301 | JGI IMG/M metagenome (GOLD analysis project Ga0207667, IMG submission 184301) | Corn rhizosphere microbial communities from Kellogg Biological Station, Michigan, USA - KBS Corn C5-2 (SPAdes) (version 2) | ecosystem: Host-associated > Plants > Roots > Rhizosphere > Soil ...
CGAGGCTTCGGTCGGGCGCGTGCTCGCGAGTGACCAGGTGCGGCTCGAGGTCATCGTCATCGACGATGGCTCGCGCGACGGCACCGGCGACATCGTCGAGCGCGCCTTTGGCGAGGATCCCCGGGTACGCCTCATTCGCCTCGAGAATGGCGGCAAGGCGCGCGCGCTCAACCACGGCCTCGCGATGGCGCGGGGCGAGGTCATCGTCTCGCTCGATGCCGACACCCAGTTCGAGTCGACGACGATCGCCCGGCTGACACGCTGGTTCGCCGATCCCGCCATCGGCGCGGTCGCCGGCAACGCCAAGGTCGGCAACCGCATCAACCTCACGACGCGGTTCCAGGCGCTCGAATATGTCACGGCGCAGAACCTCGAGCGCCGCGCGCTCGGCCGGCTGAACGCGATCACCGTCGTGCCGGGCGCGGTCGGCGCCTGGCGCGCCGAAACGCTGCGACAGGTCGGCGGCTATCCCGCCGACACGCTTGCCGAAGATCAGGATCTCACCATCGCCATCCAGCGCGCGGGCTGGGAGGTGCGCTACGACCAATCGGCGGTCGCCTGGACCGAAGCGCCGGAAAGCCTCGCGGCGCTGGCCAAGCAGCGCTTTCGCTGGGCCTTCGGTACCCTGCAGTGCCTGTGGAAGCATTGCGGCATCTTGCGCGACGGCCGGCCGATCGGCCTGGCCACCGTCGGTCTACCGCAGGCCGCCTTGTTCCAGATCGGCTTCGCCGCCATCTCGCCGGTCATCGATCTTGCCCTGGTCATCTCGATCATCGGCACGGCGGTATCGATCCACGAGCATGGCTGGGATCAGACCCAGACCGACCTCGCCAAGATGGCGACCTATTGGGTCGCGTTCACGACGATCGACCTGCTCTCGGGGGTCGTCGCTTTCGCGCTCGAGCGGCGCGAGCGGTGGCGGCTCATCTGGCTGCTGATCCCGCAACGGATCGGTTATCGTCAAGTGATGTATTATGTCGTGCTCAAGGCGATCACCACCGCGCTGCGCGGTCCGCGGGTCGGCTGGGGCAAGCTGGAACGGACCGGGCGTGTCGCCTCCTGAGGCGCACCGGCTGTCGCCTCTTCCCGCCGGGCTGATCCCCCTGCTCATCGCCGTGCTGGCGGTGCTTCAGCTGCTGATCTTCTGGCCGGGCGTGATCACGCCGGACAGCCTGTCGCAATATGCCCAGGCGATTTCCGGCCATTACGAGGATTGGCACCCGCCGGTGATGGCGTTCCTGTGGCGCCAGCTTGGCTGGCTGGCGCCCGGCCAGGCGCCGTTTCTCGTCATGCTTGCCCTGCTCTACTGGAGCGGGGCGTTGCTGCTCGCGGACGGCTTGCGCCGCCGCCATCGGCCGGGCGCCGCGCTTGCTGTCATCGCGATCGTGGCGATGCCGGTCGCCTTTGGTGAGATGGGCTCGGTGATCAAGGACTCGCTCCTCACCGCCTGCTGCCTGGCCGCCGTCGGGCTGACCGTTCAGGGCAGCCGTCCCGCCCGACTGATCGCCGCCGGCCTGCTGATCATCGCCGCGGCGACGCGATTCAACGCGGTCTTCGCCGCAGCGCCCCTGCTCGTCTGGGTGATCGCCGATCGCCGGCAGGCCGCCCGATGGCGCCAGGGCGGTCTCGTCATTCTGGCGCTCGGCCTGCTGGGCCTTTCAACCTGGCTGATCAATCAGGTTGCGCTCGCCCCGCGCCGCACCCATCCGATGATCTCGCTGGTCACCTTCGATCTTGCCGGCATCATCGCGCACGGCGGCAAGGCCAGCATCCCACCGATGTCCCGCGCGGCGAGCGTGGCGCTGACCGCGCGCTGCTACACGCCGGCCCAATTCAATCCGCGCTATCGCGAGGATTGCGACGACGCCCAGGGCGATCTCGCGACGGCGACCGGCGGGCGGCTGACGCGCAGCTGGCTGACGGCAATCGTCCAGGACCCCCTGCCCTGGCTCCGCCACCGCCTCGCGCATCTCGATCGCAACTGGCGCTTTCTCGTCGCCCAGGTCCCCGACGACGCAATCTATATCATGACGACCCCGGCCAATAATCTCGGTCTGGCCTATCGTCCCTCACCGGGCGCCACCGCGGTCTATCGCGCGGCGAGCCTGCTTGCCGCCTCTCCGCTCGGCCGTCCCGCGACCTGGATGGTGGTCGCCGCCGGGCTGATCCTCCTCGCCTCGTCCTGCCGCTGCCGCGGCGCGGTGACGGCGCTGGCGCTATCGGCGCTGCTCTACGGTGGCGCCTATGGGATCGTCAGCGTCGCGCCCGATCTGCGCTACAATCTGTGGACGATGCTGTCGGCCGCGCTGGGGCTGGCGATCGCCGCGCCCGATCTCGCTGACGCTCCTCGCCGCCGGCTGCTATGGAGCGCCGCCGCGGTGGCCATGGTGATGCTGCTCGAGACGGTCTGGCTGGTGCTGGCTCTGCCGGCCCCTGCCTAGCCCTGGACATCACCCTGCAGCTGCCGGCGCCGGATCGGGCCGTCCAGCCGTTCGAGCGCCCAATGGCGTAGCGCCACCTCGTCCATCGGCTTGGCGATGGCATGGCCCTGGATCGCATCGCAGCCGATCACGCGTAGAACCTCGATCTGACGCAAATTCTCGACTCCTTCGGCGACCACTTCATAGCCGAGCCCGTGCATCAGCGAGACGACCGCATGGGCAACCGCTCGCGCGTCGGACGAATCGGCAATGTCCACGATCAGGCTGCGGTCGAGCTTCAACCGGTCGACCGGCATGTCGCGCAGCCGGGCGAAATTGGTGTAGCCGGTGCCGAAATTATCGATCGCCACCCGGACGCCGAGCGCTCGCAGCCGGGCGAGTCCGTCGAGCGCGCCAGCGTCGGCCTGCATCACGACATTCTCGCCGACCTCGATCTCGACCAGCGACAGCGTGCCGCCGGCGCGATCCAGCGCCGCGATCAGCCGATCGCAGAAATCGCTCTGGCCGAGCTGGCGGTGGCTGACGTTCAGGGCGAAGCGCTGGTCCATCCCCGCCGCCGCCCAGCGCGCGATCGTGCCGGCAACGCTGTCCATCACCCAGTCGCCGATCGCGACGCTGATCCCGGAATCCTCGGCGACACCCATGAAATTACCGGGCAGCTGCAGACCCTTGTCGGGGTGGTTCCAGCGGATCAGCGCCTCCACCGCCAACGGCTGCCCATCGATCGCGCTGACCTGCGGCTGGAACACCAGCTCGAACTCGCCGGCCGCCGCGGCCGCGCGCAGTGAGCGCTCGAGGGTCTGCTTGTCCTCGATCTGGAGCGCGAGCGTATCGCTGTAGAACTGAACCTGGCCGCGGCCGCGATCCTTGGCATGATACATCGCGATATCGGCCGCGCGCATCAGCGTCGACAGGTCGCGGCCATGATCGGGCGACATCGCAATGCCGATCGAAGCGCCGATCGCGACGGATTTGCCGGCAAGGCCGAAGGGTTCGGTCAGCGCCGCGATCATCTGGCGCGAGACACGCCGCGCTTCCTCCTCGCTGATCTCGGCGATCAGGATGGTGAACTCGTCGCCGGCGAGGCGCGCAATCAGCGGCGCCGCTGCGACCCGCCGCCCGATCTCGGCGGTGACGACGCCGGAGAGCCGGTTCGCCACCATCACCAGCAGCTGGTCGCCATAGGCATGGCCGAGCGTGTCGTTGACCGATTTGAACCGGTCGAGATCGATGAAGAACAGCCCCGACTGACTGCCCGGGCGGGTCTCGGCGAGCACCCGCTCGGCCTCGCCGCGGAAATAGAGCCGATTGGGGAGCGCCGTGACGGCGTCGTACATCGCCAGCGCATGGACATCGTCGAGATTGGCCTGGACCTGGCCGATCAGCCCGTCGAAGGCGGTCGCGAGCTGGGGTAAGGCGCCGCGCACCTCGGAGGGACATGGCGAAGCGAGATCACCCCGCGCCGCTGCCTGCAGCCGCAGCGTCATCGCATCGACCGCCTCACCGGTTCGCTCCAGCGTGCGCCGCACGAACATCCAAAGCGCCACCGCGCAAACCGCACCGAGGATCGCAACCGTGACGAGCCGGTAGTTGCCGCCGACGCCATGGCCGGCGACCAGTCCGAACAGAAACAGGCACAGCCCGACGGTCATGGCGAGCGCCGCCATCCGTTGACTGTAAGACCGCTGCCCCATCGCTCCGAACGACGCCCTAGCCGCTGAATCGGCGCTCGCGCGGGCGCGCGCGAACTCGACCGAGCCGCTGGCTATCGGGGCCAGATATTAAGAGATGATTAGGATTTGGCCCGGCTGCGGCGAAGCACCAAATAGAATGCGCCGGTTCCCCCATGACGAGGATGGGCCGGGCGCACCGCCGCAATCCGCCGCGCATGACGCGAGCCTGCAAGCCAGTCGCGAAACGAGGCATGGATGATCCCGCGGCGACCGCCTTCGCGCGGAGCGCGGCCGGTGACCAGAAGGATCACGCGCGCGCCCTCGGCAATCGCACGCTCGAGGCCGTGATCGAGCGCGGCATGGGCTGCGGCCAGCGTATGGCCATGCAGATCGATCACCATCTCGGGGACAACCCCGCCCCGCCGCAGCGCGCGATCCCAGCTCCCGTCGAGGGTGCCGCCCGGCGCGCGCGCGGGCACCGACGTCTGCGGGACCGCTCGTGACGCGCTCGGCCGCTGCTGCTGTGTCGGCACCGTCGGCACCACCGGTGCAGCCGGGGACGGACGATCGCGCACCAGCGGGCGAACGCTCCGTGCGACGCGGTCCCAGAGCGCCTGCTCGTCAGGGCGGAGCCCCCGACCCGACATCGCTCAGCGGCCCAATCGCGCCAGGGTGCCGCGCGGTAAGAGCAGGACGGCGCTGCCGCGCGCGGTCATGCCGCCGGCGGTGATCCGTGCCTGATCGCCCGCGCCCCAGAATGTGTCGACGCGATTGGCACCTTTGATCGCCCCGCCGGTATCCTGCGCGACCCAGACCCCGTTGGCGTCAGGATTGTCCATCGTCAGCCAGATCGGGGCGCCAAGCGGCACATAGGCCGGATCGACCGCAACGCTGCCCTCAGGCGTCAGCGCGATGCCCATCGCGCCGAGCGGGCCGGGGCCGGTCAGCCGCTTGAAGAATACATAGCTCTTGTTCTCGCGCATGATCGCGCCGGCCTGGTCGGGGTTGGCGCGCAGCCAGTCGATGATCCCCTGCATCGTCGCCTGGCCGGGCTGGAGCACGCCGCGCTGGAGGAGCAGCTTGCCGATTCCGACGTAATCGCGACCATTCTGATCGTCATAGCCGATCTGAATCACCGAGCCGTCGGGCAGGCGCAGCCGGCCGGAGCCCTGGATCTGGAGGAAGAACAGCTCGATCGGATCGGCCGCCCAGGCGAGCTCGAGATTCTTGCCGGCAAGCATGCCATCGAGGATCTGCGAGCGGTCGAAATAGGGCACGAGCGACGTGCCCGAGAGGCGGCCGCGGATGCGCTTGCCCTGAAGATCGGTCGAGAACTGGCCGAGATCGACACCGATCAGATCGCCCGGGCGGCGATAGATCGGCGCGGCATAGCCCGGCGCCGGGCTCAGCGAGGCGGCGATCTCCGGCTCGAAATAGCCGGTCGCGAGACTCTGGCCGTCGCCGACCACCGCCGCCTCGAACCATTGCTGGAAAAAGGGGATCGCATCGAGCCATTTCGCCCTGGCCGCCGCGTCGCAGGCCGGCTGCCAATCCTGTGGGCGGGTCAGCCCGCTGACGTCGCTCCGCTTGAGCAGGGAGCGGCAGGAGGCACGAAAGGCGGCAAGCGCATTGCCGGCACGCGCCTTGCTGGTGATCAGCGTGGCGATGCCGGGACCAGCGGCGACGCCGAGCGAGAGCGCGTTCTTCGGCGTCACCTTGATCGGCGGCGGCGCGGTCGCCGTGCCGTGGCTAGGCGGCAGGGTCTGCGCCGTCGAGCAGGAGACGAGAGCCAGAACCGCGGCGACCGCGGTCAACGTGGCCCGGATCACGCGGCTTCGTCGGTTTCGACGAGAATCCAGTTTGGATCGTCCGCGCGAACATGGCGGCTGAAGGTCCAGACGTCATGGGTCTGAACCGCGTCGCTGGTCGAGCCGGCGACGACATTGTCCTCGGCGTCGCGGGTCACGGCGGCGATGTCGGCATCGAAGCGGACGGTGATCAGCGCCATTTGCCCCTCAAGGCGAGCGGCCTCGACGACCGCGCGATCGATCCCGACCAGCCGGTTTTCGAAGCGATGGCCGGAGGCCTTGCGACCGGCGATGGCATGGGAGAAGGCGTCCTTCACCTCATCGTCGGCCAGCCGCGAGAGCTCTTCTTCGTCGCCTTCCCAAAAGGCCTCGAGCGTCATCTGATAGGCGGATTTGGCGCCCTCGAGGAAGCGGCCGAGATCGAAGCTCGGGTCGGCCGCGACGATCGCGCGGATACCGTCGATTGCGCGCGGATCGAGCGCCTCGTCGAGCGGATTGATCGGGTCGGCGCGCGACAGCGCGACCGGCGCCGAAACCGGCTGCGGCGCGGCGACGCCGTCGACCGGACGGGCGATCGGCTGCTCGTGACCGGTCCGCCGACCGAGCACGCTGACCAGCCGCAATCCGACGAAGAATGCGATCAATGCCAGCACGATGATTTCGACATGCATTCGGCGCTACTCCTCCGCCTTCGGCGGTCATTAACCTCTACATAAGCGCGTCGGCGGACGCTTTCAAATGCATGACGGAGCCGGTTTGTTCATTCCAGCGGTGATTACGCCCGATTGTCGTGCTATTATGGTCACTCATCCGTTAACGCTGTCCTGCAAGCGACCGCGTAACCCGGATCGAGGAGGCATTGATGTCGCTGTTCACCCCGGACGACGCGTCGGTCATCGAGCGCGCTTCGGCCAGGCGCGTGCCGCTGGTGACCCTGGAGAACCCGATCGTCAAGGATCGGGGCTCGGCCAACTTCCGGGGGCCGCAACATCGCACCGAGCAGATGCTGCCGGCCGGCACGCGGGTGGTCTCGGCCGACGGCCATTGGGAGATCTGCGAGAATATCTTCGTCGAGCGCTTCCCCGAGGCAATGAAGGACAAAGCGCCTGAGGTCTGGTTCGACGGCTATTGGCATCTCGGCTCGATCCAGGTCGGCAAGCCGAGCGACCTCGAAGCGACGGCGATGGAAGAGCGGATCAAGTCCTATCTGGTCCAGACGGTCGGCGCTGGGGCCTGGGACATGGCGCTGCGCAACCGCGACCTCGATGCCGAGGGCGTCGAAAAGGAGCTGCTCTACCCGCACAGCCTGATCGGCTTCATCCGCAACCCCGATCTCGAGCTGCAGGAGCAGGTCTACCGGACCTATAACGAATATATCGCCGAAGTCGGCAAGGAGCGGCCGGGCCGTTATTACGGCGTCGGCGTGTTCAGCAACTGGTGGGAGCCGGCGGCGGCGGAACGCGCGATGCAGCAAATCGTCGATCTCGGCCTGCGCACTTTCATGGTGCCGTCGATGAATCCCGGCAAACGTCCCGACGGCATGCCGATCAGCTATGGCGGCAGCGAGATGGACGCCTTCTGGAGCGTGGTCGCCGATGCCGGCCTGCCAGTAAGCTTCCATGTCGGCGAAAATGTCTCGCTGTTCGGTCGCGGTTCAGTCGGCTCATCGCTGATGATCACCATGAGCCCGTTCCGCAAGGCATTCGGCGAGCTGGTGTTCGGCGGCGTGTTCGACCGGCATCCCAATCTCAGGATCGTCTTCGCCGAAGGCGGCCTGCCGTGGATCCCGACGGCGCTGCAGGATGCCGAGGCGATCCTCGACGTCCATTATACCGGGCTCGATCTGATTCCGCAGCGCCGGCCGAGCGAGTATTGGCGCGACCATTGCTATGCGACCTTCCAGAACGACCTGCTCGGCCTCTCGCTGATCGACTATATCGGCGCCGACCGGCTGATGTGGGCGGGCGACTATCCGCACAACGAGAGCACCTACGGCTATAATTGGGATGCGATGATGTCGGTGGTCGACGCCGTCAGCGAGGATGACGCGCGCAAGATCCTGGGCGGCACCGCGATCGACCTCTATCGGCTCGACGACTGAGGCATTGTCCGGAAGCGCGCGAAATCGCGCGGTTCAGGCTGTTCCAGCCCGCTATGCGCGAAATCGCGCAGCCAGGCGCAACCGAGTACATTTGTCGCGGTTGCGCCTGTAAGGTCGCCCTGCTAGCGCGGCGGCTTCACGAACGGAGTGGACGATGGCCGAAGATGAAGGTGGTGCGATGCCGGACGGCGTCAGCTTTGGCGAAGACGGCGCACCTCAGGCGGGACTGCTGACACAGTACGTCAAGGACCTCTCGTTCGAGAATCCGAACGCGCCCGCGGTCTATCAGTGGCAGAGCCAGCCGCGCATCGACGTTCAGTTCAACATCGCCTCGCAGAATGTCGGCGACGAGCTCTACGAGGTCTCGCTGAAGGTCGACGTCAAGGCCCAGTCCGATGAAGGCGCAGCCTTCCAGGTCGAGCTCCTCTATGCCGGGCTGTTCGCCATCCGCAACGTCCCGGAGGAGCAGCTCCACCCCTTCCTCTTCGCCGAAGCGCCGCGGCTGCTGTTTCCCTTCGCCCGCCGAGTGATCGCCGACGTGATCCGCGATGGCGGCTTCCCGCCGCTGCTGATCGATCCGATCGACTTCGGCGCGATGTATCTCGCCCAGGCCCAGGCGACCGACGAGAATTCCGGGATCATCGGCCACGCCTGAGCGGCTGATCGGGGGGCGCAGCGTCCGGCGCATGGCTGATCCAGCCCGCGCCGTCATGCGCCCTGCCCTGACTTGTCCGCCAGCGCCACACTCGCGATGAGCCTGGTCCGCAATTCCGCGACGATCGGCGCGCTGACCCTGGTCAGCCGCATCCTCGGCTTCGCCCGCGACATGCTGATGGCGCGCTTCGTCGGCGCCGGCTTCGCCTCGGACGCTTTTCTGATCGCCTTCCGCCTGCCCAATCTGTTCCGCGCCCTGTTCGCCGAGGGCGCTTTCGCCTCGGCTTTCGTCCCGGCCTTCAATCGCCGGCTGGCGCGCGACGGCGGCGGCCTCGCAACCGGCGTCGCCTTCGCCGAGGACGTGCTGTCCGTGCTAGCGCCGGTGCTGCTGCTGTTCACCGCGCTGATGATGGCGGCGGCCGGTCCAGTTGTCTGGGCGATGACCGGCGGCTTCCAGGACGCCAGCCCGGAGAAATACCGGCTGGCGACCGAGTTCACCCGCATCACCTTCCCCTATCTGATGCTGATCTCGCTGACCTCGCTGCTCGGCGGCATTCTCAATTCGCTCGACCGCTTCTGGGTCAATGCCGCCGCGCCGATCCTGCTCAACCTCTGCCTGATCGTCGGCCTGCTGTTCTTCCGCGGCCATGACCAGATCGACACCGCCCGCACCCAATCGGTCGCGGTGACCGTCTCGGGCATCCTCCAGTTTCTCTGGCTGATCTGGGCCTGCCACCGCGCCGGGGTGCATCTCCGCCTGCGCATGCCGCGGCTGAGCCCGGAGGTGCGCGAGCTGCTGCGGGTGATCTGGCCGGCCGCGGTCGGCGCCGGCGCGGTCCAGTTCAACCTGGTCATCTCGACCGCACTCGCCGCGCGTTTCCTCGAGCAGGGCTCGGTCAGCTACCTCTATTACGCCGACCGGCTGAACCAGCTGCCGCTCGGCCTGGTCGGGATCGGCGTCGGCACCGCGATCCTGCCCTCGCTGTCGCGCCAGATTGCGAGCGACGACGAGGCCGCCGCGACGCGCACGCAGAACCGTGCGATCGAGCTGGTCCTGATCCTCACCCTGCCGGCCGCCGCCGCGCTGATGGTCAGCGCCTTTCCGATCATCCAGGCGCTGCTCCAGCATGGCGCGTTCGACGCGCGCGACACGATCGCCAGCGCCGAGGCGCTGACCGCCTTCTCGCTCGGCCTGCCCGCCTATGTGCTGATCAAGGTGCTGACCCCGGGCTTCTACGCCCGCGCCGACACGCGCACGCCAGTGCGGATCGCGATCCTGGCGATGCTGGTCAATCTCGCGCTCAACCTCGCGCTGATCTGGCCGATGGCGCATGTCGGACTCGCGCTGTCGACCGCGATCTCCGCCTGGGTCAACGCCGCCCTGCTCTATTGGACGCTACGCCGCCGTGGCCATTTCGCGATCGACGCGCGGCTGGCGCGAACCAGCATCCGGATCGCGGTGGCGACGCTGGTGATGACCGCCGTGCTGTGGCTGCTCGGCCCCTGGATCACGCCCTGGCTGACGACCGGCTGGGCCACCCGCATCCTCGCGATGGCGGTGCTGCTGGCGATCGGCGCCGGGGTCTATTTCGCGGTCGCGATCGCGATCGGCGCGCTGTCCGTGCGCGAGACGCTTAACCAGTTCCGCCGCACGCCCCGCGCTTGACGCCGGCGCCCGGCGCGGCGACAGCGGCGAGCATCATGGACAAACGCGTCGTCTCGGGCATCCAGCCAACCGGCAACCTCCACCTCGGCAACTATCTCGGGGCGATCCGCAACTGGGTGCGGATGCAGGACGAGGTCGCGGCCGAAGGCGGCCAGTGCCTGTTCTTCCTCGCCGATCTGCACGCGATCACCGCCGATATCGACGCGGCAGCGCTGACCGCCAACACGCGGACGATGGCGGCTGCCCTCCTCGCGGCCGGCATCGATCCGGAGAAGTCGATCCTCTTCAACCAGGCGCGGGTGCCGGCGCACCCGCAGCTTGCGTGGTTGCTGAACTGCATCGCCCGGGTCGGCTGGCTCAACCGCATGACCCAGTTCAAGGACAAGGCCGGCAAGGACCGCGAGGGCGCCAGCGTCGGCCAATACGCCTATCCGGTGCTGCAGGCGGCTGACGTTCTGCTCTACCAAGCGACGCATGTTCCGGTCGGCGAGGATCAAAAGCAGCACCTCGAGCTCGCCCGCGACATAGCCACCAAGTTCAACAACGACACCGGCGTCGAGCTGTTTCGCCTGCCCGAGCCAATGATCGGCAAGGAAGCGGCGCGCATCCTGTCCCTGCGCGACGGCTCGGCCAAGATGTCCAAGTCCGACCCATCCGACATGAGCCGGATCAACCTGACCGACGATGCCGACGCGATCTCGCAAAAGATCCGCAAGGCGAAGACCGACCCCGCCCCGATCCCGGATGATCCGGCCGGGCTGGAAGGCCGGCCCGAGGCGCGCAACCTGATCACGATCTATGCCGTCCTGGCCAACGAGACCCCCGCCCAGGTCCTCGCCCGCTTCGCCGGCCAGGGCTTCGGCCAGTTCAAGCCGGCGCTGGCCGACCTGCTGGTCGCTGAGCTCGACCCGATCGCGCGTCGCCTGCGCGACTTTGCCGCCGATCCAGCCCGGATCGACGGCATGCTCGAGGATGGCGCCGCCCGCGCCCGCAGCCTGGCCGAGCCGACGCTTGCTGCGGCGCATCAAGCACTTGGGCTATGCGCCTGGTGAACTTGGGACTATGTGAAGGGTACTCATGCGGCAGACCGAGCGTCTGGCGTGTTCAACCGTCGTTCACGGCGCGCGCCGCACGCTCGGCGAAGCCGAGTTCGCGGTGAATTCGGGGAGGCGTTAAATCATGTCTTTCACCAGGAAGATCACACTGCTCGCCGCGCCCGTCGCGCTGCTGGCCCTGTCCGCTTGCGCGACACCGTTTCGCGCCGATGTCGCTCGCTTTCAGACGATGCCCGCCCCGCAGGGCCAGAGCTTCGTCATCCAGGCCCAGGATGCGCAGATGCAGGGCGGGATCGAATTCAGCCAATACGCGGGCTACGTCAGCCAGAAGCTCTCGGCGCTGGGCTACACTCGCGCGGATGATCCACGCTCGGCCACCCTCCTCGTCCGGCTCGACTATGGCGTCGGCAATGCCCGCGAGAAGGTCGAGACCTGGGGCGGCGGCTGGGGTCCCGGCTGGGGCTGGGGCGGCTGGGGCGGTTGGCACCGCGGCTACTGGGGTGGCTGGGGCGGCTGGGGTCCTGGCTGGGGCTGGGGCGGCTGGGGTCCCGAGGTCAGCAGCTACACGATCTACGACAGCTTCCTCGACATGACGATCAGCCGCACCGCGGATAACCAGCGGCTGTTCGAAGGCCATGCCAAGACGACCTCGACCGGCGACGATCTGACCAAGCTGGTGCCGAACCTCGTCGAGGCGATGTTCACCAACTTCCCGGGCCGTTCGGGCGAGACGGTCAAGGTGACCGTCCCGCCGCCGCCAAAGGGCCGGGGCTAGGCCATTGGAGAACGCGCTCAGCAAGTAAGCTGATGCGCGTTCTTCAGATGATGTCTCAGCCTTCGAGCTGACGCATCAGCAGCCGGATGTCCTGATCGAGCTCGGCGTCGTCGCGCCTCAGCTTCTCGATCTGGCGCACCGCATGGATCACGGTCGTATGATCGCGCCCACCGAACCGCCGGCCGATCTCGGGCAGCGAGCGCGGCGTCAGCTGCTTGGCGAGGTACATCGCAACCTGGCGCGGACGCGCGACCTCCCGCGCGCGCCGGGCCGAGGTCATCTCGGACTGGCGAATGCGGAAATGCTCGGCGACCTTGCGCTGGATCTCGTCGATCGACACCCGGCGCTCATTGGCGCGCAACACATCGGCCAGCGTCTGCTGGGCAAAATCGAGATCGATCGCCTTGCCGCTGAGCAGCGCATAGGCAGCGACCCGGTTCAGCGCCCCTTCCAGCTCGCGGATGTTCGAGGTGATCCGACGGGCAAGGAAATCAATGACATCCTCGGGGATCTTGGCGCCCGGCATCATCGCCAGCTTCATGTGGACGATGTTGAGGCGGAGCTCGTAATCGGCCGGGTTGACGTCGGCGACCAACCCCCAGGACAGCCGCGACAGGATCCGGCTTTCGATTCCCTCGAGATTCTGCGGCGAGCGATCGGCGGTGATCACCAGCCGCTTTCCGGCCGAGATGATCTCGTTCATCGTGTGGAAGAACTCCTCCTGGGTGGAGTCCTTGCCGGCGATAAACTGGACGTCGTCGATCATCAGCAGATCGGCCGAGCGCAGCCGCTGCTTGAAGCTCAAAGTGTCCTTCGCCCGCATCGCGGTGACGAATTCGACCATGAACTTCTCGGCCGACATATAGGCGACCTTGGCGCCCGGCTGGATGCGGGCGAACTCCTGACCGATCGCATGCATCAAATGGGTTTTGCCAAGCCCGGTGCCGCCATGGAGGAAGAGCGGATTGAACGTCACCGCGCCGCCGTCGGCGACCGCGCGGGCGGCATTATAGGCGACTTCATTGGCCTTGCCGACGACGAAGCTCTCGAATGTGTAGCGCGGGTCGAGCGCAGCGCCGAGAAGCGGCGCGGCGGCCGGGCTCTCCGCCTGCACCGCCAAGGGCACGGCCTTGGCCTGCGCGGCCGCCGGCGTTTCAAGGACACGCATCGCGTTGCCCGAGGTGCCGATCGATACCCGCCTCACCTGCGGCAGCGCATGGCGCCAGGCGAGCAGCAGCCGGTCAGCATAGTGGCTCTTGACCCAATCCGCCATGAACTGGCTCGGCAGCCCGAGCTGGATCGTCGAGTCGGCCTCGTCGAAGCTGATCAGCTCGATCGGCCGCAACCAGCTGTCGAACGTCCGCGCGCCGCAATCCTGTCGCAGACCCTCACGGATCAGTGTCCAGGCAGCGGCAAAGGGATCGGACTCAATACCAATAACGGAACTGTCTTCGGTCGCGTCTGTTCGCACTCCGCCCCCCAGCATCCGACGACTTAACCGGCAACGATCTCCCGCTCCCGAGCGCGCAGCGCCCCGGCCATCGATTGGTCGTTCTTGCTTTTTGCAGCGGCCGGTTTGGCGACCGCTACCGCACCATTTGAAACCTTGGTCGGAGTCGATCAAGCAGACTATTCGTCACGCAGTTGAAATATTTTCGTTGACATACGCGGAACCGCCATTTTCCGGTTTTTTGATGGTATTATAAATACTTATGGTGGCCCTTCTGGAGAAATTAACCGCGAATCACGTAATTCCCGCCAGTTGACGCAAATCCCCGCCAGCCTGTGGACAAAAAAGCGCCCGCCGGGTTGACCGGCGGGCGCTTTTTTGGACCGCGAAGCGGCGACAAAGAGTCAGCCGAGCGCGGCGACTCGCTTGGTCAGCCGGGCGAATTTGCGCGACGCGGTATTGGCATGCAGCACCCCCTTGGCGACACCGCGCGCGAGCTCCGGCTGAGCCGCCGCGAGCGCCGTGCTCGCCGCCGACTTGTCGCCGGCGTCCAGGGCCGATTCGACCTTCTTGATGAAGGTCCGGATGCGGCCGACCCGCGCGCCGTTGATCACTGCGCGACGGTTGTTGCGCCGAATCCGTTTCTTGGCCTGGGGCGTATTCGCCATGTGTTTCCTCAGTCGCGATCAAAAAGGGTGAGCCGCGCACGGTCACCCGGCGCGGGAAGCGGCGCTCTCTACGCGAGCCGTACTAGCCGGGTCAACCGCTTAGCGTCTTTGGCGCGCTTCGGCGCGCGTGACTGTTCCAGCCCGCTCCCCCACCCGGCCACCCATATGATCCTGCCGTTGGGTGGCCGGGTGGGGGAGCGGGCCGGTGCCGCAATCGAAGTGCGCCCTTCCGCGCACTTCGCCAAGAGCTACCGCTGACAGCGGACACAGTGAAACGTCGAGCGGCCACCGTCGACGCGCCGCTTAACCGTGCCGCCGCATGGGCATGGCTCGCCTTCGCGACCATAAACGCGGAACTGGCTGGCGAAATAACCAAGTTCGCCATCGGGCTGAGCGAAGTCGCGCAAGGTCGACCCGCCCGCGGAGATCGCCGCCTCGAGCACGCCGCGAATCGCCGGCACCAATCGCTCGAGGCGCGCGCGCGAAATGGCGCCGGCCGGGCGACCCGGCGCGATACCGGCGATATTGAGCGCCTCGCAGACATAGATGTTGCCGAGGCCGGCAACGATTCGCTGGTCGAGCAGCAACGGCTTTATTGGCGCGATCCGCCCTTCGAACTTAGCCGTGAGATGCGCGGCGGTCAGCTCCGGTCCGAGAGGTTCGGGACCCAGGCCGACGAAGGGCGTGAAACGCGCCAGCTCATCGCTCGCGACGAGATCGAGCGAGCCGAAGCGGCGCGGGTCGTGCAGCGCGAGGCGTCTCCCCTCCCCGGTCTCGATCAGCAGATGATCATGCTTGGCGATCTCCGGCGGATCGACGCGCCAGCGGCCGGACATGCCGAGGTGGAAGATCAAAGTGTCGCCGCGATCGGTTTCGATCAGTCCGTATTTCGCACGCCGGCCAAGTCCGGTGACGCGTGCGCCGGTCAGGCGCTGGCGGAGATCGACGGGAATCGCGCGGCGCAAATCGGCGCGGCGCGGCTCGACATGCGTCAGCAGCTGGCCTTCGAGCACCTGGCGAAGGCCGCGCACCGTCGTCTCGACCTCAGGAAGCTCGGGCATCCCAACGCGATATGTCGGGTGACCAGCCGGCTCAAGCCCTGCTAGACGCTCGCCGATGAGCCACGAGACATCCTTCGGCGACCAGACCGTCTCCCCGGCCGAGAAAACCGAGCGTGTCGGCGCGGTCTTCACCAGCGTCGCCAGGCGCTATGACCTGATGAACGATCTGATGTCGGGCGGCCTCCACCGACTGTGGAAGGACCATTTTGTCCGCCGCGTCCGCCCGCGCGAGGGCGAGGCGATTCTCGACATGGCGGGCGGCACCGGCGACGTCGCCTTTCGTCTGGCGAAGGTCGGCGCGACGGTGACCGTCGCCGACATCAATCCGGCAATGCTCGAAGTCGGTCAGCAGCGCGCGGCGAAACGCGGCATCGCGGGACTGAGCTGGACCGAGCAGAATGCCGAGGCGCTGTCCTTCGGCGATCGCAGCTTCGACGCCTACACCATCGCCTTCGGCATCAGGAACGTCACCCATATCGAGCGCGCGCTGGCCGAGGCGCATCGCGTGCTGAGGCGCGGCGGACGCTTCTTCTGCATGGAGTTCTCGACCACTGAATGGCCCGGCTTCGGCGAGATCTATCAGCGCTATGCGACGACCATCGTGCCGCGGATCGGCAAGCATGTCGCGCATGACGAGGAGAGCTATCGCTATCTCGTCGAGTCGATCCGCCGCTTCCCGCCGATGAGCGAATTCGCGGCGATGATCGCCGCCGCCGGCTTTGCCCAGGTAAAGGCCGAGCCAATCCTTGGCGGCCTCGTCGCTATCCACAGTGGCTGGAAAATTTGACCAGCAGTCGCGTCCATGTCTGGCGGCTGATGCGCTGGGCCCGCACGCTTGCGCGCCACGGTGCGCTGCGCGGCATCGAACGCGACCCGCTGACGCCCGACCGCATCCGCCGGCTGATCAAATTGGCGCGGTTCGGGGCGCCGGTGCCGAAGACGCCACGCTATGCCGATGCCTTCGAGGCGATCGGGCCGGCCGCGATCAAGCTTGGCCAGGCATTGGCGACGCGGCCCGATGTGATCGGCGAAGCCGCTGCCCGCGATCTGATGCGGCTGCAGGACGCGCTACCGCCCGTCGCCTTCCCGGCGATTCGCCAGGCGATTGAAGCCGGGCTCGAACGCCCGCTCGACGAGGCCTTTGCCAGCATCGATCCGGTGCCGGTCGGCGCCGCCTCGATCGCTCAGGTCCATCGCGCCGTGACCGCCGACGGCCGCGCGGTCGCGGTCAAAGTGCTGCGGCCTGGCATCGAGCAGGAATTCGCCCGGGCGATCGACACCTATGAATGGGCGGCGGCGCAGGTGGAGGCGCTCGGCGGCGAGATTGCCCGGCTGCGACCGCGCCAGGTGATTGCGACGTTCAAGCAATGGACGATGCGCGAGCTCGACCTGCGCCGCGAGGCCGCCTCGGCGTCGGAGCTGGCTGAAGGGATGCGGGCCGAGCCCGAGTTCGTCGTGCCGGCGATCGACTGGAGCCGGACCGCGCGGCGGGTGATGACGCTCGAATGGATCGACGGCGCCAAGCTCGGCGACCGCGCGGCGCTGATCGCCGCAGGCCATGACCCGAAGCTGCTCGCGGCCCGGCTGGTGCGCGCCTTTCTGCGCCAGAGCATCGGCACCGGCTTCTTCCACGCCGATCTTCACCATGGCAATCTCTTCGTCCTGGCCGACGGACGGCTCGCCGCGATCGACTTCGGCATCATGGGGCGGGTCGACCGCCGCGCGCGGCTGTGGCTCGCCGAGATCATCCACGGCCTGATCACCGGCAATTACGCGCGCGTCGCCGAGATCCATTTCGAGGCGGGCTATGTTCCGCCGCATCACAATCTCGCCGAGTTCACCACGGCGCTGCGCGCGGTCGGCGAGCCGATCCGCGGCTTGCCGGTCAAGGAGATCTCGGTCGGCCAGATGCTCGACGGACTGTTCGCCATCACCCGCGATTTCGACATGCCGACCCAGCCGCATCTGCTGCTGCTGCAGAAGACGATGGTGATGGTCGAGGGTGTCGCCACCTCGCTCGATCCCGACATCAACATGTGGGAGACGGCCGAACCCTATGTCGGCGAATGGCTGCGCGACGAGCTCGGTCCCGAAGCGGCGATCGCCGAGCGGCTGCTGCAGCTTCTCCGCACGCTCGCGGCGCTACCCGATCTGATCCGCCGGATCGATGCGCGCTTTCCGCTGCCAGGCGCGGCGCCCCCGCCGCCGCCCTTGCCGGAGATCGAGATCGTCCGCATCGGCGGCGGCTGGCGCTATGTCGTGATCGCGCTTGCCGCCGCCGTCATCGGAGCCGTGGTAATGTTAGGCGTGCTCCAGGCCATGTGAGCGCATCGCCGCAGCGGCGTCATTGTCATAGCCGTGGCCGGTCTCGAGCTCGTACCACAGCTCGATCATCTTGCCGTCCTCGATCATGTCGGCCGCCTCTTTCTGCCAGGCGGTGCTCGCCGCCTCGGCATCGGCGAGCGTCTTGTAGCCCTGCTCCCAGATATGGCTGTAGGTGGTGTCGTCGAGCATCTTGGTGACGCCGTCCATCCAGCGCGTGCCGAATGTATTCTCGGCGAGCAGCGACAGGACCATCTTGGGATTGGCCGCCTTCTCCTTTTCGGTGAGCGCCCTGAAGGCATCCTCGGTGCCCTTCTTCAACCGCGCCATCACGACACGGCGGGCATAGCCCGAGGGCAGAAAATATTGCGGCCCCTCGACGTTGAAGCCGACCAGGCCGACATCATAGGGATTGTTGGTGACCAGCCGCTCCGGGCTGTCGTTGAGCAGATAGCGGTCATAGACGTTCGCGTGGAACGGGTGGACCATGTAGCGCTTGTAGGCTTCCGAATCTTCGTAGCCATGTTCCCAGACGAAGTGCAGGCCGACGGGCGATTTGTTCATCCCGATCGCGGAATGCAGCACCTCGGGAATCCAGCGCTGGGCATGGCGCATGGATTCATCCATGCGCGCGAGCAGATCCTTGGGGGCATTGGGATCGACCGAATAGATCTCGTAGCGGCGGAGCATCGTCATGCCACTTCCTCCAGAGGCGCGGGGTAGAAGAAACGGCGGGTGCCGCCGTGCCAGAGCTTCGACGCCTTTTCGGAATAGGCCCACCAATCGAGATCGGTGACGAATTCCTTGCGCATCAGGTTGAAGGTCGCATGATCGGCGCATTTCCAGGTCACCTGGATCAGCACCTCCTCGCCAAGGCTTGGCGCGGTCGAATAGCAGCCGACCAGCTCGAGCCCGGCCTTCTCCATCACTGGAATGCCCTCTTCCTTGAGCAGCTTGAGCAGCGCCATCTGCTTGTCCGGCGTCACCGCCAGCGTGTCGACGATATGTATTGGCTTGAGATCCATCTCCGGCCGGCTCCTTGTTTTCGGCGGCCATTTCCCGCCGCCGTCGGCCGCCAGCTGTAGTCACCCGACTCAGCGCTGATCCAGCCGGAATCTGCCCCCGGCTCGACTCCTTGGCGCAGGAAGGCCATTTAGGCGCGCGATGGCACAGAAGCGCATCCTCCTGATCGTCGGCGGCGGCATCGCCGCCTACAAGGCCTGTGAGCTGATCCGGCTGCTGCGGGCCGAAGGGCATGTGGTGCGCTGCGTGCTGACCGCCGGCGGTGCCCAGTTCGTCACCGCGATGACACTCGCCGCTCTGAGCGAGCAGCCGGTCCACACCAGCCTCTGGGACCTCAAGGACGAGGCCGAGATGGGCCATATCCAGCTCAGCCGCGAGGCCGATCTGGTCGTCGTCTGCCCGGCGACCGCCGATTTGCTCGCCAAGATGGCGGCCGGCATCGCCGACGATCTCGCGACAACGTTGCTGCTCGCGACCGACAAGCCGGTGGTCGCGGTGCCGGCGATGAACGTCCGCATGTGGCTGCACGAGGCGACCGTACGCAATGTCGCGCGGCTGCGTGCCGACGGGGTCACCGTGATCGAGCCCGACGAGGGACCGATGGCCTGCGGCGAGTTCGGTCCCGGCCGGCTGCCGACGGTCGAGCGCATCGCCGCGGCCGTCGCCGGCGAACGCCGGCTCGCGGGACGCCATGTCGTCGTCACCGCCGGGCCGACGCATGAGCCGATCGACCCGGTGCGCTACATCGCCAACCGCTCCTCCGGTAAACAGGGTTTCGCCATCGCCGGCGCGCTCGCCGAGCTTGGCGCGCGGGTGACGCTGGTGGCCGGCCCGGTCAGCCAGCCGACGCCACCCGGCGTGACCCGCGTCGACGTCGAGACCGCGCGCGAAATGGCGGCGGCGGTCGACCAGGCGTTGCCGGCCGACGCCGCGGTGATGGTCGCCGCCGTCGCCGATTGGCGGGTCGAGCCGAGCGCGCAGAAGATCAAGAAGCGCGGCGAAACGCCGCAGCTCAGCCTCGCCGAGAACCCGGACATATTGGCCGGCCTCGCCGCCAGCGATCGCCGCCCGCGCCTCGTCATCGGCTTTGCCGCCGAGACCGAGCGGCTGATCGACCATGCCGCGGCCAAGCTCAGCGCCAAGGGTGCGGACTGGATCGTCGCCAATGACGTGTCGGGCGACGTCATGGGCGGCGCCGACAACAGCGTCCATCTGGTCACCGCGGACGGCGTCGAAAGCTGGGAGCGGATGGCCAAGTCAGACGTTGCCCGCCGGCTCGCCGAAAGGATTGCCGATGCCCTCGCCTGAGATCGCAATCGCGCTCACCCGGCTCGACCATGGCCATGGCCTGCCGATGCCATCCTACGCCACAGAGGGCGCCGCCGGCCTCGACGTGGTCGCCGCCGAGCATGTCCTGATCCCGCCTGGCGGCCGGCATCCCGTCGCGACCGGCTTCGCCATCGCCATTCCCGAAGGCTATGAGGTGCAGGTGCGGCCGCGCTCGGGGCTCGCACTGAAATATGGCGTCACCTGCCTCAACACACCGGGCACGATCGACAGCGATTATCGCGGCGAGGTGAAGGTGATCCTCGCCAATCTCAGCGACGAGCCGTTCGAGGTCGTGCGTGGCGAGCGCATCGCCCAGCTCGTCCCTGCGGCAATCCAGCGCGCCCGCTTCGTCGAGGTCGCGCTGCTCGACGACACCGCGCGCGGCAGCGGAGGCTTCGGCTCGACCGGGCGATGAACTTCACCGACCAGCAGCTCGAGCGCTACGCCCGGCATATCGTCCTCAAGGAAATCGGCGGCGCCGGCCAGCAGAAGCTGCGCGATGCCCGCGTCGCGGTGATGGGCGCGGGCGGGATCGGCTCGCCGGTCATTCAATATCTCGCCGCCGCCGGGGTCGGCACATTGGTCATCGCCGACGACGACCGCGTTGAGCTGTCCAACCTGCAGCGCCAGACGATCTTTGCGACGGCCGACATCGGCCGCGCCAAAGTCGCCGCCGCCGCGGCGGCGGTCGACGCGCTTAACCCTGATGTCGCGGTCGAGACGATCGACGCCCGGATCGATGCCGGCAACGTCGCCAGGCTGCTCGACCGGGCCGATGTCGTCGTCGACGGATCGGACAATTTCGCCACCCGCCTCGCCGTCGCCGATGCCGCGCTCGCCGCGCGCGTCCCGCTGGTCGCCGGCGCGGTCGGCCAGTTCGAAGGCCAGCTCGGCACCTTCCGCGGCTGGGAACCCGACAAGCCCTGCTACCGCTGCTTCGTCGGCGCCGATCCGGCGCGCGACGAAGCGAGCTGCGCCGAGCAGGGCGTGCTGGGTGCGCTGACCGGCGTGGTCGGCAGCCTCGCCGCGCTGGAGGCAATCCGCCAGATCACCGGCTTCGGCCAGGACACCGCGGGCAAGCTGCTGCTGATCGACGCGCTGTCGCTGCGCATGCGCACCCTCACCCTGCCCAAGGACCCCGGCTGCCCAACATGCGCGGCGTGACCGTCATCCTCGCCGAGCCGGCGCCGGCCCGGCTGCGCGCGGCGCTGTCGCTGGCGGCGGCGGTTGCGGCGACGGGCGGTCGTGCGCGACTGTTCCTCCACGAGGATGCGGTGACCCTGTTCGCATCGCCGCTCAGCAGCCCGGCGGACGCCCGCCGCAGCGGCGCCGGCCTGCCGACGCTCGCACAGCTCTTCGAGGAGGCACTGGCGATGCCGGTCGAGGTAATCCTGTGCCAGTCCGGGCTGGCCATGGCCGGCATGGCGCTCGGCCAGCTCGACCCGCGCATCACAACCGGCGGCCTGATTGGCGTCGTCGCCGCCGCCGGCGACGATCGGCTGGTGCTCGCCTAGCGCACCTATTTCGCCTTGGGCTTAGCCGGCGTCGCGTGCGCGGCCTTGGCCGGCGCCGATGCGGCCGGCTTTGCCATCGCCATCTGATGCTTGCGGTGGCGGACGACTTGCTTGTGCCGCATCTTCGCCATACCCGACGAAGCGCCTTCCATGCAGTGGTCCTTGACCGTCGCCGAGCAGGGTGGCCCGGCCTCGGTCTCGGCACGAACGGCAACGGCGGACAGCGCCATGCTCAAAATCATCGCGACGCCAACGGTCCGCCCGATCCTAATTCCTCGCATCACCGGCTCTCCCGAAAGATTTCGGATCGCGAACAATATCAAAAGAGATGTTATACTGTAAAGATATCCACCGGATGGAAGCGCCGGCCCGGCGCTGAGCTACGTCCCGGTCGAAGACGAGGGCGAGACCGCGCGCCGCCGGGCGAGCGCGCGGCGCACCGCGGTTGCGAAATAGTCGCGGTCGACGCCGATGTCGTTGGTCATGTTCCGCGTGTGGCGGCGCCATGTCAGCACCACCTCTTCGTGACGCAGAAAGGTCAATCCCGCCTCAGCAAACCTGGCGAGAAAGTCGATGTCCGGCGCGTGCTGCAGGCTCGCATCGAAGCCGCCAAGGCGATCGAACACGCGTCGGCGGAACAGCATCGCGCCGATCGACGGAAACTGCTTTGGCGGCCACTCTTGCGATGAGCGCCAGCTGCCGTCTTCTTCGAGGAAGCGAACGCAGGTTATTCCCCAAAGCGCATCGGCCTCGGCGCCCGACAGCAGATTGAGCTCCATGCCGAGCCGACCGGGCTGCCAAACATCATCGGCATCGAGGAAGCCGATCAGCTCGCCCGTCGCACTCGCGAGGCCACGATTGAGCGCAGAGGGCAGACCTTCATTTCGTGGCGCCGAGACCAAGTGCACGGCGTCCCCGAACCGCGCCACCTCCCCTGCCGTATCGTCGGTCGAGCCGTCGTCGACGACGATCAGCTCGACGCGCTCTTGCTGGTCCAGCACCGAGCGGATGGCGTCGCCGACGAAGGCGGCGGCATTATAGGCAGGAATGATGACGCTGATCTCAGGCCGGTCGCTCATGACGCGCCCCTTTGCCGCGCGAGATGGGCGCGCACCACGGCCAGATATTGCTCCTGCTTGTCGGTGGTGACCCTGGTCATGTTGTTCGCATGGACGCGTCGGCGGAACACGACATCGTCCAGCACCAACTCCTTCGCCCCGGCATGCTGGGCGCGGGAGTACCATTCGATGAACTCGCCGACCTCGCGCGTCTCGCGGAACTTTCCGACCTGGTCGAAGAGTGCGCGCCGTGCGAGCATCGCGCAGGCGCTGAGCGCGGGGAACGGCGCGGTACGAACCGACCATTGCTCGCCCGGCTCGGCGAATTCGACACAATGGCCGAAGACGATGCTGACCTCGGGCCGCACGGCGGCTTCGGCAAGTTGGCGCCGCGTCTTGTCCGCCATCCACAGATCGTCGGCGTCGAGGAAGCCGACCCAGTCTCCTCCCGCAGCCCGGATCCCGCTGTTGCGCGCGCCGCCAAGCCCACGCTGCTCCTGATGGACGGGGCGAATGCGCTCCCCATAGCTGGCGATGATCGCGGCGGTGCCGTCCGTCGACCCGTCGTTGACGACGATCACCTCGGTCGGAACCGACTGGTCCAGAGCAGAGTCGATCGCCGCGCGCAGAAAGCGCTCGCCGTTGTGCACTGGGATGACCGCGCTCACCACCGTTCGGGTCACGATCTTGTCGCCTTGGCGAGACGCCGCGACCGATGGCGCGCAAAAGTCTTGGCGATCACGCGGAAATGGCCCTCCCGCATTGCCGTCTCATCCAGCGCAAAGTTGTTCTCGCCGTGCACCTGGCGAATGTGGACCACGGCCGGGTGGCGCAGGATCGAAAATCCGCGCTCGGTGAAGCGGACCATCAAGTCGAAGTCCTCGCCGCAGCGTAGCGTCTCATCCAGTCCGCCGAGCGCTCCCAGCGCGGCGCGGCGAAAGAGGATCGACCCGAGCGCGATCGTCCATTGCGGCCGGCCATGCCAGTCTTCGAGCTTGGCGGTGACATCCGTGGATACGACGCGCTCCGTCAACCCCCAGACGGCATCCACCGCCGGATCGGCCTCCAGGCCACGCCCCAGTTCCTCCAGCGTGGTCGGGAGCCAGAGATCGTCCGCGTCGAGAAAGATGACAAAGGGCGCGGTGGCGCGAACCAGCCCAGCATTGCGCGCGGCGCTTGCCCCCCGATTGCGCTGACGGAGCGCGATGATCCGGCCGCCAAAGCCGGCGATGACCGCCGGTGTATCGTCGCTCGAGCCGTCATCGACGACAATGATCTCGCTTGGCGGACGGCGCTGCGACAAAATGCTGTCGACCGCCGCTCCGAGCCGCGCGGCGCCGTTATAGACCGGCACGACAGCGCTCACCGCGACCCGGTTCATGCGGCGAGTTCCCGGGGTGACGGCGCAGACGACAGCAGTGTCTCGATCAGCGAGAGGTTGTGGCGGTGCGATCGCATCAAGCTCAACCTGACACAGGGAACCACAAGCATGCGCTTGAGAATGTTCAGCTTCGCCTGATGATCGCCGGGAAGCTGCTGCAAGGCGCTCGGCAAGAGGATGCGCAGCGCTTCCGCCGACGAAATCGGCTCGACCGCGCCGGCCTCGTGATCGCCGATCCGCGGCGCGATCACGATTGCGACCGGTGCGCTGGCCAGCATCGCCGACGGCTCGACGCGCAAGACGACTTTGTCCATTTCGTCGTCGGGCTCGCGGAACAGGCTGAACTGAGGCGCTATGCCGGTCGCGAAATCAGCAGCGGCGAGCTTGCCCGAACTATAGACCGAATAGACCGCGGGCCAGGACTGACCAGGATCGAGCACGACGTAGTCGTCGCCGACATAGGCGAATCCATGCTCGACGGAGCGCAGCGCAAGCGTCGACTTCCCCGCGCCGCCCGGCCCGATGATCAGCGCCGCGCGCCCTCCCCTGGCGATCGCGGCGCCATGACAGAGGAACTTGCCCTGGGGCGTCAGCCAGGCATCGAACAGGCGCAGGAACGGCGCCGCCGCGATCCAGGACTTCAGGGCCGCCGCATCCTCGACCCAAAGGCCGCCCAGCTGGTTCCGGGCGTCGTACAAGGTCACCACACGACCGATCGGGTCGAAATAGACCATCCCCGCGCTAGTCGCAGCGCGCACCGGTTGTCGCTGCGCCCACCGCTCGGCGACGCGCCAGGCCTCGGGGGCTTGGCGGATCGGCAAGGGCTTGCCCTCCCAGGCGACAATCTCGAGGCCAGCATCTGGAGCGGGCTCAAGATGTTGTAGCGCCGCCGTCAGCGCGCGACTGAGGGAAGCCTCGGCGCGGACCGTGACGCTGCCGCCGGCGATTTTGAAGCAGGTTCCGGGTTGCCGAGTGCGCCCAGCCGGGACCTGGGTCATGATTTGCAGGAATGCCTCAAGCATTCCGCGCGATGCTCTGTTCTGCTGAGCTACTGATTGTCTGTCGGGACATGTGGCCATCCCGCCTCGGTCACGTCATGCACCGGATCGAGCATGATCAGCTCAGCGAGATCCTCGAAGATCTCCAGCCGCGGGGTGGCGTAGGGCAGCCGGCTTTCGGACAGCGCCGGAGGCGCGCCATCGATCGCGGCATCGTCGATTTCGATCAGATTCGCCGCCAGCAGTTCGTTGAGGAACGCCGAGATTTCGTCCGTGGCGTCAGGCGCATTCTGGTAACCGGCGACGATCGCCGAGGAGTCAGCGCCCGTGATCAGCATTTGCCATATCTCGCCAGCCGTGGCCTGCATGCTGAAATAAGTGCCGGCGACGAAATCGATGACGATGACCTCGCCGTCGACCTCCTGATGGGCAATGCGCTTGCTGTCGACCTTGTACCGCAAGCCAACAATCCTGTTTCGAATATGTCTCAGCATTGACCATGTGTTGCCGGCAAATGCAAGAAACCGGCACCGTCCGCGTCATGACGGTCGTTCGGTGGGGCAGCGTGATCGATGCAGGCGCAAGATTTTGCACCACTGGCCCACGTCAGCCCGTGGCCGACGAAGCCGCAAAGCGATCTGCTTCAAGCGATTTTCGGGCCCGACGAGCGGGTCGCGGAGGCCTATGCCGCATGGCGATCGGCGATCGATCTGGACGTTGGACTGGACGCTGGCAGCTATCGGCTATTGCCTCTGCTGGACTACCGACTGCGCGGCCTCGGCCTGGACGACCCCATCACGGGTCGCCTCCGCGGCATCTATCGCAGGGCCTGGATCGACAACCAGCTGCTGTTCGCCCGCGTCGGCGAACTGCTGAACCGGTTGGCCGATGCCAAAATCGAGACGATGCTGCTCAAGGGCGCGCCGCTGGCGCTCGTCTATTATCCCCGGCCCGAGTGTCGGCCGATGGGGGACATCGACGTGCTTGTGCACGAGAATGATGCGAGCCGGGCCGAGCGGCTGATCTTGGATGCCGGTTGGCCACGCATGCTCCCGAGAGCGCGGCTTGAGCGACTGCAAATGCATGCAGCATCGCTGAGCAATGGGGCCCAGGAAATTGATCTCCACTGGCGCGGGCTGTTCGAGACACGAACTGCTGCCTCGGTGCGCTGGTTCTGGGAGGGTGCGATCCCCTTCCAGTTCGGCGAAGTAACGACCCTGCGTCCGAGGACGACGGTACTGCTCCTCAGCGTCATCGTTCACGGATTGCGCGCCAACCCCGTCCCGCCGGTGCGATGGGTGGCTGATGCGATGACCATTCTCCGGCAAGAAGCCGAAAAGATCGAGTGGGACGAGCTGACGTCCTTCGCAATCCGTCATCGGTTGGGCTGGCGGACCGGCCTCGGGCTCGATTATCTCCGAAAGCGCTTCGCGGCGCCAATACCCGCGGAGGTGCCGGCCCGGCTCCTGGCGGCCGGCCAAGGCATCTTCGAGCGTGCGGAGAATTCGATCTATCTGCCCGGCGCGACCCGGCCCGGCATTTCGCCGCTACGGCGCTGGCTATGTCGCGCCGCCCGGAAGAGCCTGAGAACCATCTCGTTGATCGAATATTGGACCTAGGTCTCGCGCGGCTTGGCTGCTTTTCGCGGCTTGGATTTCGCTTTTGGTTTGGTCTTGGCCGCCGGCGCAGGCTTTTTCGCGGCCGGCTTTTTGCGGCCCTTGCTCGTCGGCCCCTTGGCGGCGCGTTCGGCGAGCAGCGTCACCGCTTCTTCGAGCGTGATCGCCTGCGGATCGGCCGATTTGGGCAGCGTCGCATTGGTCGTGCCGTCGGTGACATAGGCGCCGAAGCGACCCTCCATCAGCCTGACCTCGGCCCCGCTCTCGGGATGGGCGCCGAACTGGCGCAGCGGCTCGCGCGAGCCGCGGGCGCGGCCGCCGGCGGCAGCAGCGTCGGCGAGCTTGGCGACCGCCGCGTTCATGCCCGTGTCGAACACCTCGGCCGTCGTCTTCAGCCGGGCGTATTTGCCATCATGCGCCAGATAAGGGCCGTAGCGGCCGATGCTCGCGGTGATGGGCTGGCCGGTCTCGGGATGCGGCCCGATGAGACGCGGCAGCGACAGCAGCCGCAGCGCCGTCTCGAGATCGAGGTCGGCGGTCGGCACGTCCTTGGGGATCGTCGCGCGGCCGGCCTCCTTGCCATCGCCGCGCTGGACATAGGGCCCGAAGCGGCCAACCCGCACGCTGATCGGCTCGCCGGTCTCGGGATCGGCGCCGAGCGCCTGCGGCCCCGCGTCGCCCTCGCCATTGCCGTCGCCCTGGCCGAGCCGGCGGGTGAAGCGACATTCGGGATAGTTCGAGCAGGCGACGAAAGCGCCGAAGCGCCCACCGCGCAATGACAGCCGTCCGAGATTGCACGCCGGGCACAGCCGCGGATCGCTGCCGTCGGGCCGGTCGGGGAAGAGATAGGGCGCGAGGAATTCGTCGAGCGCTTCGGTCACCTCGGAGGGCTTGCGCTCCATCACCTCGGCGGTCTTCGGCTTGAAGTCGCGCCAGAAGGCGTCGAGCACCGCCTGCCATTGCGCGCGGCCGCCGGAGATGTCGTCGAGGCTCTCCTCCAGCCCGGCGGTGAAATCATAGCCGACGTAGCGCTCGAAGAACCGCTCGAGGAAGGCGGTCACCAGCCGACCGCTTTCTTCGGGCAGGAAGCGGTTCTTCTCGACGCGAACGTAAGCGCGGTCCTTCAGCGTCTGGATGATCGAGGCATAGGTCGATGGCCGGCCGATGCCGAGCTCCTCCATCGTCTTGACCAGGCTCGCCTCGGAAAAGCGCGGCGGCGGCTGGGTGAAATGCTGCTCCGCGATGACGCCGCGATTGGCCGGGACATCGCCATTGGCGAGCTTGGGCAGACGCCGCGAATCCTCGTCGTCGGCGTCGTCATGGCCTTCTTCGTAGAGCGCCAGATAGCCGGGGAAGAGCACCACCTGGCCGGTCGCGCGCAGGCCATGGGCGCCGGTCTCGTCGCTGAGGTCGATGGTCGTGCGCTCGAGCCGGGCCGAAGCCATCTGGCTAGCGGTCGCGCGCTTCCAGATCAGCTCGTAGAGTCGGGCATGCTCGCCGCTGCCGGCACGGTCCCGGCCAAAGTCGGTCGGGCGGATCGCCTCATGCGCTTCCTGCGCATTCTTCGCCTTGGCGGTGTACATCCGCGGCCGCTCGGGGACCTGCGCTTTGCCGAAGCGATCGGCGATCGCCGCGCGGACGGCGGCGATCGCCTCGCCCGCCATCTGCACGCCGTCGGTGCGCATATAGGTGATCAGCCCATCCTCATAGAGCTGCTGCGCCAGCCGCATCGTCTGCTGCGCCGACAGGCCGAGCTTGCGCGCCGCTTCCTGCTGCAGCGTCGAGGTGGTGAAGGGCGGCGGCGGATTACGCATCTGCGGCTTGGTCTCGACCGCGCTGACGGAAAATCGCCCGGATTCGACATCCGCCTTAGCCGCCAGCGCGCTGCCCTCGTCGCCGATCGACAGCCGGTCGAGCTTGTCGCCGCGCCAGCGCACCAGCCGCGCGTCGAAGCGCGTGCCGCCATGCTCCAGCGCGGCGGTCACGCTCCAATATTCCTGGGCGCGGAACTTCTCGATCTCGCGCTCGCGATCGACAATTAGGCGCAGCGCGACCGACTGGACGCGGCCGGCCGATTTGGCGCCGGGCAGCTTGCGCCATAGCACCGGCGACAGCGTGAAGCCGACGAGATAGTCGAGCGCGCGGCGGGCGCGATAGGCGTCGATCAGATCGTCGTCGAGCGCGCGCGGCGACTGCATCGCCTCGGTAACGGCCGATTTGGTGATTGCGTTGAAGGTCACCCGGTCGACATTCTGCGGCAGCGCCTTGCGATTGCGCAGCAGCTCGCGGACGTGCCAGCTGATCGCCTCGCCCTCACGATCCGGGTCGGTCGCGAGGATCAGCCGGTCGGCCTTCTTCGCCAGGTCGAC
>Ga0207667_10001544_pt1 | contig 28956 bp, 28 predicted proteins | sample KBSCornC52_FD_184301 | JGI IMG/M metagenome (GOLD analysis project Ga0207667, IMG submission 184301) | Corn rhizosphere microbial communities from Kellogg Biological Station, Michigan, USA - KBS Corn C5-2 (SPAdes) (version 2) | ecosystem: Host-associated > Plants > Roots > Rhizosphere > Soil ...
TGAGCAGCAGGCCGTCCTGCAGGCCGGTTCCGAGGATGCCCATGGCTACTGGCAGCTCTCGCACTGGAGGTCGTCCATCGGGTCGATGGGCACCTCGTAGCCGCTCACGTCAGTGACGCCGTTCACTTGCCCAGCCCCCCGAATCCACGCCGGACGGGCGCCGCCGCGGCAGCCGTCTCGCTGGCGGCCGGTGCCGTCGCCGCCGCCACGATCTCCTCGGCCTTGTTCACCTTGACGGTCGACTGCTCCGCCGTGTGACGCGGCTTCATGTGCAGGTAATAGGTCGTCTTGACGCCCCGCTCCCAGGCCGCGTAGTAGATGTCCATCATGTCGCCGAGGTCGCGCGTCTCGAGGTACATGTTGCGGCTGATCGACTGGTCGATCCACTTCTGGGCGCGCGCGGCGACCTCGAGGAACGAGTACGGCGACAGCTGGAAGCTGGTCTTGTAGATCGCCTTGACCGCATCCGGGATCGCGTCGATGTTCTGGATGTCGCCCTGCGACCGCAGGATCTGCTCCTTCACGTCGCCCCAGATTCCGAGCTTCTGCAGGTCGTTGACCAGGTTGCGGTTCACCTCGAGGAACTTGCCGTTGCTGGTCGCGCGGCTGAAGATCTGCGAGAACTGCGGGTCGAGACCCGGCGTGGTGCCGGCGACCAGGCCGATGGATGCGGTGGGCGCGATGGCCATCAGCGTCGCGTTGCGCATGCCGCCCTTCACCTTCACGCGCAGCGCGTCCCAGTCGAGGCGCGTCGTGCGGTCGACCTTGATCGGCGTGCCGCGGTCGGCCTCGGTGAGCGCAATGGAGTCGAAGGGCACGAGACCCTGCGACCACCGGCTGCCCTCGAAGTTCGCGTAGGTGCCGCGCTCGCGCGCCAGGTCGGCCGACTCGTCGATGGCGGCGTACGAGACGTGCTCCATGACCTCGTCGATCAGGGCGGCCGCCTCGTCGCTCTCGTAGCTCAGGCCGAGGCGCTCCACGACATCCGTGAAGCCCATCACGCCGAGGCCGATGGCGCGGTTGGTGAGGTTCGCGTGGTCGGCCTCGGGCACCGACGACACCGTGATGTCGATCAGGTTGTCGAGCTGGCGCACCGCGCTGCGGGCGCTCTCGTCGATGCGCGCCCAGTCGAAGCCGAGGGTTCCATTGGCGTCGACGGCCAAGTGGGTCGACAGGTTGATCGAGGCCAGGTTGCAGACCGAGATGTTCTCCTCGTCTTGCGGCAGGCAGATCTCGGTGCACAGGTTGCTGAGGTGGATCGTGCCCGTGTTGTTGTTGAGGGCGCGGTTGTTGATCGTGTCCTTCCAGGTCAGCCACGGGTGACTGGTGGTCTGCAGCGAGATCAGGATCGAGGTGAACTGCTCGCGCGCGCCCATCTTCTTGAACATGTTGATGCGCCCGGCCTCGGCCTCGGCCACGTAGTACGCGTAACGCTCCGAGAAGGCCTTGCCGTAGAGCTCGTTGAGGTCGGTGACCTCGAGCGGGTCGAAGAGGTACCAGTCGTCGTCGTTCTGCACCCGCTTCATGAACTCATCGCTGATCCACACCGCGGTGTTGGCAGTGCGGGTGCGACGGTAGGGGTCGCCGGAGTTCTGACGCAGGTCGAGGAACTCCGGGAAGTCCATGTGCCAGTTCTCCATGTAGAAGCAGAGGGCGCCGAACTTCTTGCCGCCGCGGCTGACCGCGCGCAGCACCGAGTCGATGGTGTGCATGAACGGGATCGGGCCGGTGCTCGTCGTGTTGTTCGAGCGGATCGGCGAGCCCTGCGCGCGCAGCTTGGTCACGCTGAGGCCGATGCCACCCGTGCCCTTGGTGAGCCACATCACGTCGCGCACGCTCTTCGCGATGTTCTCGATGTCGTCCTGCATCTCCATGACGAAGCAGTTCGACAGCTGCGGGTACGCGGTCCCGGCGTTGACCAGAGTGGACCCTGCCGCAATGTATTCCAGCTTCGACATCTTGTCGTAGAAGCCGAGAGCGACCGACGTCGGGTCGGCCTCGTTGAGCGAGAGGCCCATCGCGATGCGCATCCAGAAGTACTGGGGCACCTCGAGCGGCTCGCCATTGCGCGCCTTGATGCCGTAGCGGTTGTTGAGCGTGACGACCGAGATGTACTTGAGCAGCTCGTCGCGCGCGGGCTCGAGCGCACCGGCGAGACGCTCGAGGTCGAAGAGCTGGGTGAAGCGCGGGTCGAACAGCGTCTCGGCGACGCCGCGCTCGATGCGCTCGCGGAAGTGGGCGACGTGCAGCGCCTTGAGCTCGTCGGCGGTGGTGTAGTCGCCGAGCACGCCCTTGTAGATGGTCTTCAGCAGCAGGCGGGCCGCGACGGTGTCGAACTGCGGGTCGTCTTTGACGTTCTGCAGCGCGACCTGGATGACGGCCTCGTCGAGCTGCTGGGTGGTGATGCCGTCGAAGAGGGTGAGCTCGAGCTCGCTGGCGATCTGCGTGACCCAGGTGATGTTCTCGTCGAGACCCTGGCTCGCGTGCTCGATCGCGATGTTGATCTTGTTGGCGTCGTACGCCTCGCGCTCGCCGTTTCGCTTCACGACCGTGATGGCCATTTACCCACTCCTTCTGTGCCAGACGGCACGCAAAAAACACCCGCAAAATACAACGCTCGACGACCGATGTCCCATCCCCCGGCCGGGAAGTTCCATCACTATATATCGGGGCACCGACCGAGTGGCAACCACTACATGTAGTGGGCGTGTCGTCCACAGAATGTGGATAAGTTCGCCGACTTCTGCACAGATTCCACAAGGTACGCGGGCCCTCCGACACCCTCGGCGGCCCGGCGGGACGGCACTAGAGTGGACAGGTTGTGAACGCCTACCTGAGCCTGCTGCGCACCCCCGGGGTGGCCCGCATCATCGCCGCGCAGCTCACGGCGCGCTTTCCGAGCGGGATGCTCTCACTGGGGTTCCTGCTGCATATGCAGCACATCTTCGGCTCCTACGGCGCGGCCGGCCTCGTTCTCGCCGCGACCAGCGTCGGGCAGGCCGTCTCGGGGCCGCTCACCAGCCGCTGGATGGGGCAGTGGGGCATGCGGCCGGTGCTGCTGCTCACCACATCCATCTGCACCCTGTCGCTGCTCACAGTGGCACTGGCGCCCCTGCCGCTGGTGGGCTACATGATCGCCGGGCTGGTGGCCGGCCTCAGCTACCCGCCCGTGCAGCCCGCGGTGCGCACGATCTACCCGAAGATGGTGAACTCGCACCAGCTGACGCCGCTGTTCTCGTTGGATGCCTCGGCCCAGGAGATCATCTGGATCGCCGGCCCGGTCGTGGTGACCTTCGTCGCCACCCAGATCTCGACGACGGTCGGGATCCTGATCTCGGTGCTGTTCCTGGTGGGCGGCGGGCTCTGGTTCCTGCTCTCGCCCGAGGTCGGCCGGGTGCGCATCCCGCGCAGCAAGCGCAAGCTCGGCTCGGTGCTCACCAAGGGGCCGGTGCTGCTCAGCACCCTCGTCGGATTCCTGCTGGTCGGCACCTGTGCCGCGACCGAGGCAGGGGTCGTGGCGACGTTCGGTCAGGGCAACTCGACCTCCGGGGTGGTGCTGGCGATCTGGGCGGTCGCCTCGCTGCTCGGCGGCCTGCTGCTCGGCCACATCCCGGTCGGCCCCTGGGCCCTGGCACGCCGCATGCTGGTGGTGCTCACCGGGTCGCTGCTGGCCGCCGTCGCCGTCCTGGTCTGGACCGGGACGCCCGCCGAGTTCTGGACCCTGAGCGGCGCCCTGCTGGTCGCCGGGCTCTGCATCGCGCCCGCCCTCGCCGTGATGTTCGCGGTCGTCTCGTCGAGCGTGCGCTTCAGCGACACCGCCGAGGCCTACGGCTGGGTCGGCACCGGGCAGCTGATCGGCGCAGCGGCCGGGTCGGCCGTCGCCGGCTTCCTGATCGACTACGTCACGGCGACGCATTCCGGCGGACCGGGGCTGGGCGGCTTCGTCATCGCGGTCGGGTTCGCCCTGGTCGGAACCCTGGTGCCGACGCTGTTCCGCCGCCGCCTGCCGGATCTGCGCGGACGCGACGCCAGCCCGCTCGCCGACACCGAGCCGGTGCCGGTTCCGCCCAGCTGAGCCCGGCTAGCCCTTCAGCCGCGACGGCTTCAGCACCTCGGAGAGCTCGATCAACTCGCCGAGTTCCTTCTCGATGAGCGCGGCTTCTTTCTCGTTGGGGGTGAACACCCCGTCGACGACCTGCAGCTTGGCGAAGTTGATCTCGACGTTGGCACCGACCTTGACCATGATCGGCGTGACTGCCTGATCGAGCGCGACGACGCCGCGGGTTCCCCCCGACACACCGCCGTAGCTGACGTAGCCGAGCGGCTTGCGCCACCACTCGTTGTTCAGATAGTCGAAGGCGTTCTTCAGGGCCGGCGAGAAGCTGTGGTTGTACTCCGGCGTGACGAAGATGAAGGCGTCGGCGGCGGCGACCCGCTCGCTCCACGCGATGGTGTGCGGCTTCGTGTACTGATGCAGGATCGGGTGGTTCGGCTCGTCCATGAACGGCAGGTTCAGTTCGGCCAGGTCGACGAAGTCCACGTCGAACCCGCCGTGCGCCTCGGCGCGCTCGCGCACCCAGGTGGCGATCGGCAGGCCGATCCTTCCGGGCCGGACACTGCCGACGATGATCATGAGACGGGTGGTCATGCGGAATCGCTCCTAGTAGTTGACGCGTCAATCTTCTCAGGCGTCAACCACCCGGGATGCCGCGTCATTCCTCCACGAGCGGCTGCGTCGGCAGCGCCTCGGCCTCGCCCGCGCCTGAATCCGCGCCCGCGGCGCCCTGCGGCCGGTCGCCGTTGTCGACATCCTCGGGATTGGGCAGCCGGGTCACGAAGCGGAAGAACACCAGCGAGGCCACCGTCGCCACGCCCCCGCCCACCAGGAACGGCAGCGCGAGGTCGACCCGGCCGAGCAGCCCGCCGAGCACCGAGCCCACCGGCATCGCGCCCCAGAGGAGGGTGCGCCAGGTGCCGTGCACTCGGCCGAGCAGCCGGCCCGGAATGATGCTCTGCCGCAGCGACATCACGAGCACGTTCCACAGGATCACGCCGACCGACGAGACGAAGAAGCCGAGCGCTGCCAGCCAGAGCTGCGGCGCGATCCCGATCGCGAAGATCGCCACGGCGAAGAGGACGTTGCCGATCGCCATCGTGAGGCCGGCGCCGAGTCGGCGCTTCACGCGGTCGACGATCAGGCTGCCGATGATCGCCCCGGCCGCTCCGCTGAGCAGGAAGACGCCGAACAGCGAGGCCGGCAGTCCGACCCGTTGCACGAGGTACAGCACGAAGCTCGCGGTCGCGGCCGAGATCGCCAGACCGGTGAAGGTGCTGAGCAGCCAGAGCGTCACCAGCATCCGGTTCGAGGTGATGAAGCGGAAGCCCTCGACGAATTGCCGCCACCACGGCTCACGTGCGGGCGTCTCGGCCCCCGCGGCCGGCACCGCCGAGGCGGCCCGGAATTGGCGGCCGGATGCGGCGAGCGGCAGGAACGCGGCGAGCACGACCGCGACCGCGAATGCCGCCACGTTGACCCCGAGCGGGATCAGAACCGACACCCCGAACAGCACAGAGGTGAACGGGGCAGACAGGAAGTTCAGCACCACCGTCTCGCCGGCCTCGATGCGACCGTTGGCGCGCGGCAGGTTGCTCTTCTCGACGATGCCGGGCACCACGGCCCGGATCGCGCCGTCGTATACGGTCTCGGCGACGCCGGCCACGAAGGTCACCGCATACAGCGACCAGATGGTCAGGGTGCCGGTCGCCACCAGGGCTAGCAAGGTGCCGCCCAGCAGCGCGCGCACCGTGTTGGCCAGCGCCATCGCGGCCCGGCGGTCGATCTTGTCGATCAGGATGCCCGACGGGATGGCGAACAGCAGCCAGGGCAGCATGGCGAGAGCCGCGATCCCGGACACCAGCAGCGGATCGCGGGTGAGCGTCACCGCCAGGAGCGGGACCGCCGTGCGCACGATCCCGTCGCCCAGGCTCGACACCAGGTTGGCGGTGAAGATGTTGGCGAACGCCGCGCCGAGCGGCGGTCGCGGCTCCGTTGCCGCTGCGGTGGTCATCGGTCACCAGCTCCCGTGGATCGCGGCCCGGAAGCGCCGGTCGTAGAGCTCGCGCACGGATGCGGTGAACGCGTCCCCGAGCGGCGCGACCGACCCTGCGGCGGCGTTGGCCTCGGCCTGCGCCGGGTTGCGAGCGCCCGGGATGACCGTGCTCACCCCCGGCAGCTGGGCCACCCAGGCGAGCGCGGCCTGCGCCGGCGGAAGGCCGGCACCCTCGGCGAGCGCCGAGAACTCCTGCGCCGCCTCGACGCCCTCGTCGAAGTCGACGCCCGAGAAGGTCTCGCCCCGGTCGAAGGCCTCGCCGGTGCGGTTGTATGTGCGGTGGTCATCGGGTGCGAAGGCGGTGTCGTGGCGGTAGCGACCGGTCAGCAGACCGCTCGCCAGGGGGACCCGCGCGATGATGCCCACCCCGGCATCCCGCGCGGCCGGCAGCACCGCGTCGAGCGGCTTCAGCCGGAACGCGTTCAGGATGATCTGCACCGTCGCCACGTGCGGACGCGCGATCGCGGTCAGGGCCTCGTCGGCGGTCTCGACGCTGACGCCGTATGCGGCGATCGCGCCGGAGTCGACCAGGTCGTCGAGCGCGTCGTAGACCGCGTCGCTGCGGTAGACCGCGCTGGGCGGGCAGTGCAGCTGCACCAGGTCGAGGGTGTCCATGCGCAGGTTCGCGCGGGAGCGATCCGTCCAGGCGCGGAAGTTCTCGGCCGTGTAGTTCTCGGGCAGCAGCGGCGCGCGTCTGCCCATCTTGGTGGCCACGGTGATCGCGGCGCGCTCGGCATCCGACAGGCCCGCGCGCCAGGCTCCGACGATGCTCTCGCTGCGGCCGTCGCCGTACACGTCCGCGGTGTCGAAGAAGGTGACCCCCGCCTGTCGCGAGGCGTCGAGCACCGCCCGGGCATCCGACTCGGAGACATCGCCCCAGTCGGCGCCGAGCTGCCAGGTGCCGAGGCCGATGACGGAAACGGTGCGGCCGGTACGGCCCAGAGTGCGATGTTCCACGCTCCGAGCCTAAGCCGCACCGCCGATGGCCGGGTCGGCGGTCAGCCGATCGCGGTCGCCACGACCCGCGCCATCCGCGGCCGGATGACGTGGTCCACCCCGTCGACGCGGTGCACCGTCACGTTGCGCAGCTGCGCGATCACGCGCATCCCCGACGGAGCCAGCAGCGGATCCAGCGACCCGTAGACCACCTCGACCGGCACCCGCACCGACGCCAGGTCGCTCACCGAGGTCTGCGCCTCGATCGAGTTCTGCAGCGAGAGCACGAACGCGCGCCAATTGGTCTCGGACACCACCAGCAGGTTCTTGATCGGCGAGAACCTCGCCAACCCGGCCGCCGCCCGGATGGTGAACTCCTTGTTGCTGCGCAGGTATTCGTAGAGCCGCAGGTACAGCTCCATCGCGGCGCGGTCCCGGCGGTCGCCGATCGCATTCGGAGTCAGGTAGATGGGCGGGCTCACCAGCACCAGGCGCCGCAGCCGACCGTGTCGCGCCGCCGAGTAGCGGGCCGCGATCAGCGACCCCATCGAATGGCCGACCAAGACGAAGGGATCGCGCAACCGCAGCGACCGGATCGTGCGCGAGAGGGCGGCGACGTGCTCCTCGACGGTGTACTGCGCGTCGTCGGGAGCCGGCGACCCGCCGAATCCCAGCAGGTCGATGGCGATCACCCGGTGCGAGCCCTCGATCAGGGGCACCACATTCTCGAAGGTCACCGACGATGAGGCGATCCCGTGGATCATCACCACGGCCGGGCCGCTCCCGGTGTCGACCGCGACATGCAGAAGGGGCGACCGCCGGAAGAATCCGCTCAGTCGCCCCATGCCGTTCAGGCTATCCGGTGACGGTCAGCTGCCGCGCAGCTGCTCCTTCATCTCGTTCTTCTTCTCGACGGCGTCGCGGTTCGCTTCCGCAGACCGGACATCGGCGTCGGCTTTCATCTGGTCGGCCTTGTCCTCGATGCGTTCCTTGGTGTCGTGAGCTGCCTCGCCGACCTTGTGGCCGGCCTCCTCGGCGACGTCTCTGGCATCATCCATGAGTCCCATGTGCTGCTCCCTTCCGTTGTCCCGACGCTAACCCGCGGCTCTCGCCGCGAGCCGAGCTGCCAGGCAGCCCTCAGGGTCACTCGATCCGAGGCCACGCGCAGCCCGGCGGCGTGTACGTCGGGCGGAGCGGGTGCGCCGCAGGAGCGGCGGCGCACAAGAGAAAGTCACCGAATCGTGACCCGTGACGATCGAATCGTGATCAACGTTGGGGTGTGCCGCCACGGCATTATCTCTAGCGTCGTCACCATGACACGCATCGCGCGCACTCTGCTGGTCGGCACGGCCCTGCTGGTCGCCTCGCTCTCTCTGGCCGGATGCTCGGCCGCCGGCGCCGGGTCTACGGCTCCGCAGCTGTCGAGCGGGGGCAGCTCTGGGCGGTCCGATGCGGTGGCTCCGAACGCATCGACCGGATCCAAGTCGGACTTCGGCAGCGGCTCGACGGCCGACCGCTCGATCGTCGTGACCGGAACCGTCACCGTCACCGCGCAGAAGCCGCTGGACGCGGCAGACAAGGCGGTGTCGATCGTCGAAGCCGCAGGGGGCCGGATCGACGGCCGCACCGAGAATGCGCCCACCGATCGCGACCAGGGCAGCGCGACCCTGGTGCTCCGCATCCCGGCCGACAAGCTCACCCCGACCCTGGATGCCCTGAAGAAGCTGGGCCGCGCCGACCAGGTCTCGATCAACGCCACCGACGTCACCACCCAGACGCAGGACCTCGGCGCCCGCATCGATGCCTTGCGCGCCTCGATCACCCGCCTGCTCGAACTGGAATCAAAGGCGACCGACACGACCAACCTGATCGCCATCGAGACCGCGATCAGCGACCGCCAGGGCGAACTGGAGAGTCTGGAAGCGCAGCAGCGCGGGCTCACCGACCAGATCAGCATGTCGACGATCACCCTCGACCTGCGATCGGATGCCGCGGCGCCTCCGGTCAAGCCCGCCGATTTCTGGTCGGGGCTGGGCACCGGGTGGTCAGCGTTCGTCGCCTTCTGGGCGGGACTGCTGGTGGTGTTCGGTGTGCTGCTGCCCTGGCTGCTGTTCCTCGGCGTGGCGGCCGTTGTCACGGTGCTCATCGTGCGCCTGGTGCGGCGGCGCAACGCGCGTCGCGCGGCGGCGGGCGCGGCGACGACCGGGGTGGCGGCGGCGGCCGTTGCGACCGCGGCGGCTACTCCGCCCGGACCGACCGGATGAGCGCCAGCACCGCGAGGCCGTAGGCCTCCGACGGGTCGTCGCTGGTGAACGCCGCATCCGCTCCGTCGATGGCCGCGGTGACCGTGTAGGTCACGCGCCCGCTCTCGGCGGTGGTGCGCACCAGCCCGCGGAAGGTGCCGCGCAGCAACTCGCGCAGCTGATCCTCGCGTGGCATCCACAACGCCTCGTCGAGCGCCACCGAGTCGAGCGCCCACTCCGTGGTTCCGTTGAAGCCGAGCACCGTTCCGCTCGGATAGTGGTGCGCCTCGATGGTCATGTCGCTCACCGTGAAGACGTCGCCCTCGAAGTCGGCGGCCGCGCCATTCGCCGGCGTGATCTGGAAGCTATCGCCGGAGACCGGCGTCCAGGCCAGGCCGGCCTCGCGGAGTTCGCGGGCGAGAGCGGTGGAGATCACGAGTCCATCATCCGCGACCTCGAGCTGCGCCCGCATGACAGGATGACCCAGGACGATGCGAAGGAGACCGCGTGGCCGAGCCCACCCCCCTGCCCTCCGACCCGATCGCCGAGGCACACCGCCAGTGGCAGGAGCACGGCTGGGCGGATGCCGCGGACGGCATGGCCGCGGTCACCGCCATCATGCGCACCCAGCAGATCCTGCTGGCCAGGATCGAGTCGGCCCTCAAGCCCTTCGACCTGACCTTCGCGCGCTTCGAACTGCTGCGGCTGCTGAGCTTCACCCGGCACGGCTCGCTCCCGATGGCCTTCGCCAGCTCGCGGCTGCAGGTGCACCCGACCAGCGTCACCAACGCGGTCGATCGGCTCGAGGGGGCCGAGCTGGTCAAGCGGGTTCCGCATCCCACCGACGGCCGGGCCACGCTGATCGAGATCACGCCAGCGGGGCGGGAGCGGGTGGATGCGGCGACCGCCGAACTCAACAGCGCGATCTTCCGGCGTACCGGCTTCGACGCCCAGCAGACCGCCGAGCTGAACGCCCTGCTGACCGGATTCCGCCGCGACGCGGGCGACTTCAGCGAGTAAGGCGCCGTTCGACCCCGCGGATGACCAGCGATAGTCCCACCAGGTCAAGCGCGACAACGATGGGTACCAGCCACCACGGCATAGCCTGATCCCCGAAGACCTGCATCGCGAGAAGAGACGCTCCGATGGCGAGAGCGGCCCCGGTCACGACGATGAGAGCTGCTCTCGTCCACACCGACGCCTTTCGGGTCAGAAGAGCGATGAGGGAAACGGCAGCGAACTGGGCGAATCCCGCGATCATCCCGTACAACGACGCCAGCACGCAGACGACAACGACGAAGAGTCCATAGCCGCCGGCGTATGCGGGCGTCTTGTCCACTTGCAGAGCGAGCGGAACGGCAAGACTGGCGGCCGCGATCACGCCTCCCAACAGGAAACCGCCGGCGACAGAGTAGACGCCCAACGCCGGAACAGTCGCCGGCTTGAACCCCACGATGCGACTCTGGCTCAGTACTGCCAGGGATACGGGCCCCAGTCGGGATCCCGTTTCTCGAGGAAGGCGTCGCGGCCCTCGACGGCCTCGTCCGTTCCGTAGGCGAGCCGGGTGGCCTCGCCCATCAGCACCTGCTGCCCGGCCAGGCCGTCATCGACCGCGTTCATCGAGAACTTCAGCATCCGGATCGAGGTCGGCGACTTGCCGAGGATCGTCTCGGCCCAGTCCAGCGCCGTCGACTCGAGCTGGGCATGCGGCACGACTGCGTTGATCGCGCCCATCTCGTAGGCGCGCTGCGCGCTGTACTCGCCACCGAGGAAGAAGATCTCACGCGCGACCTTCTGCCCGACCTGGCGGGCCAGCAGCGCGCTGCCGTATCCGCCGTCGAACGAGCCGACGTCGGCATCCGTCTGCTTGAAGCGCGCGTGCTCGGCGCTCGCGATCGTGAGGTCGCAGACCACGTGCAGCGAGTGCCCACCACCGGCGGCCCAGCCCGGGACGACCGCGATGACGACCTTCGGCATGGTGCGGATCATCCGCTGCACCTCGAGGATGTGGAGCCTCCCCACCGCCGCTGTGCCGTCGTCGTACTGGTAGCCGTCTCGACCCCGGATGCGTTGGTCTCCGCCCGAGCAGAACGCCCAGCCGCCATCCTTGGGGCTCGGCCCGTTGCCGGTGATCAGCACGACGCCGATGCGCACGTTCTGGCGTGCGTCGTCGAGCGCCCGGTACAGCTCGTCAACCGTCTGCGGGCGGAAGGCGTTTCGCACTTCGGGCCGGTTGAACGCGATGCGCGCGATCCGTCCGCTGGTGTCGTGATGGTAGGTGATGTCGGTGAGGTCGCCGAATGCCTCGACCGCCGTCCAGCGGGCGGGGTCGAAGAGTTCCGAAACGGGTGCGGTCACGATGTCACGGTATCCCGCGCCAGGTGAACGCGGGGGCCTCGCGCGCCAGGAAGGCTGCCGCGCCGATCCGGGCCTCGTCGCTCGCGGCCACCTGGGCGTCCCAGAACGCCGCCCGATCCGCCAGCGCGGGGTCGCCGGCGGCGATCAGGTCGATCAGCTCCTTGCTGGCCTGCTGGGTGAGCCGGGAGCGCGAGACCAGCGTGTCCACGAAGGCCGCAACGGCCTCCCAGAAGCCCGAGACGGGCAGGAGCCGAGAGACCATGCCCCAGCGGGCGGCGGTGGCGGCATCCACCAGTTCGCCGCTCAGGATGAGGTGCTTGGCCACCGCGGGCCCGGCCAGCTGCACCAACCGGGTCAGGCCGGTGAGCGGATACAGGATGCCCAGCCGCGCCGGCGTGACCCCGAACGTCGAGCGCTCCGAGGCCAGGCGGATGTCGCACGCGCCCGCGAGCTCCCAGCCCCCGCCGACGCAGTAGCCGTCGATCGCGGCGATCGTCGGTTTCGGGAAGGTGGCGAGCGCGCTCTCGCCCGCCGTGACGTGCCCACCGTCACCGGCGTCCGGGTCGCGCAGGATCTGGTCGAGGTCGCGGATGTCGGCCCCCGCCGAGAAGTCGTCTCCGGCCCCGCGCACCACGAGCACGCCGACCTCGCGATCGGCCGCCAGTTCGGCGAGCAGCGGCGTGAAGGAGTCCCACATCGCTCCGGTCAGCGCATTGCGCCGGCCGGGGTGGTCGATGGTGAGAGTTGCCACCTGGCCCACGACGTCGACGCGGAGCTCGGGCATCAGTCCGCGGGTTCCGTCACGATGCCGGCCGCCAGCAGTCCCTCGATCTGCTCGGCCGTCAAGCCGAGGCGATCGAGCACGGCGCGGGTATCCTCTCCCAGGGCCGGTGGCGCCTTGCGGATGCCCGGCGCGACGCCGTCGACCGTGATCGGCCCGCGCACCAGGGGCAGCGCGCTCCCGTCGCGGCGGGTCAGGTGCTTCACCAGATCGAGATGGCGCACCTGCGGATCGTCGAACACCTGCTGGTAGTTCAGGATCGGACCGGCCGGGATCCCGATCCGCCGTAGCTCATCGACCCACTCGAGCCCGGGGCGCGCCGCGAGAAGCTGCTCGAGGCGCGCGGTCAGCTCCTGCCGATGGCCGGATCGCGCACGCCCGGTCGCGAACTCCTCCTCATCGGCCAGCCCGGGTTCGCCGAGCAGCTCGGCAAGCTGCTGGAAGTGCCGGTCGTTGCCGGCCGCGATGATGATCGGGAGGTCGGCGGTCGCGAACACGCCGTACGGCGCCAGCACCGGGTGGCTGTTGCCCTGCGGCTCGGGCACCTCGCCGGTGCTCAGGTAGCGCTGACCCTGGAACGCCGAGACCGCGATCGCCGCCTCGAGCAGTGAGGTCTCGATGGTGGCCCCGGCTCCGGCCGTGCTGCCTCCGGTGCGCTCACGCCCGACCAGCGCCGCTGCGATGCCGACCGCGGTGAACACCCCGGCATAGATGTCGACGATCGGGACCCCGACCCGGGTCGGGTGCTCGACGTCGTCGCCGGTGACCGACATCAGGCCCGACATCCCCTGCGCGACCTGGTCGAGCCCCGCGGCCTGGGCGAGCGGCCCGCTCGAGCCGAATCCGCTCACCGACGCGATGATGAGCGACGGCTTCTCGGCGCGCAACTGCACGGGGTCCAGGCCCATCTCGGTCATCGTGCCGGGCTTGAAGTTCTCGATCACGACATCCGCGTCCAGGGCCATCCGGCGCAGCAGCGCGGCACCCTCGGCCGAGTAGAAGTCGATCGCGATCGATGACTTGTTGCGGTTCACCGAGTCGAAGTACAGGCTGTGAACGCCCTCGAACGGCGGCCAGGCACGGGTGCTGTCGCCCCCCTTCTTGCTCTCGACCTTGATGATCGTGGCGCCGAGGTCGGCGAGCAGCGCGGTCGCGTACGGCCCGGCGAGCGCGCGCGTGAGGTCGAGCACCACGATGCCGTCGAGCGGCAGCGCGGCGGGCGGCGGAGCGCCGGCCACGGCTCAGCCCTTCAGCCGGATGTTGACCTGCTTGGTCTGCGTGAAGCCGGCCAGCATCCCCTCGAGCGAGACCTCGCGGCCGATGCCGCTCTGCTTGTATCCGCCGTAGCTCTGCCCGACCACCTGGCCGCCGCCCTGGTTGACCTGCACCCAGCCGGCCTCGAGCCGGTTGGAGGTGGTCACCGCGGCATCCAGGTCGTGCGTCCAGACGTAGGCGGCGAGGCCGTAGTTGCTGTCGTTGGCCATGCGCACCACGTCGTCGACATCGGTCCACGGGATGGCGACCAGCACCGGGCCGAAGATCTCCTCCTGGGCGAGGCGGAAGTCGTTGCTCACGCCGCCGAACACGGTCGGCACGTGGAAGTACCCCTCGGCCAGCGGCCCGCTGGTCGGCACCTCGCCGCCCAGCACGGTGGTCATGATCGAGCTCGCGCGGCCCTCGTCGAGGTAGCCCGCGATCGAGTCGAACTGGCTGGCGTTGATGATGGCGCCCATGTCGCTCGCCTCATCGAGCGGGTCGCCGACCTTCATGGCGCCGAGCCGAGCGCTCAGGGTGCCGAGCACCTCGTCGTAGATGTCCTGGTGCAGGAAGAGCCGGGATCCGGCAGTGCAGCTCTGCCCCTGGCGCGCGAACCGCGAACTGAGCAGCAGGCCGTCGATCAGGGAGTCGATGTTGTCGGGGTCGGCCGCATCCGGGAACACGATCGACGGGTTCTTGCCACCCAGCTCGAGCGAGATGTGCGCCAGGCGCTCCCCCGCGGTGCGGGCGACACCCTTGCCGACCTCGGTCGAGCCGGTGAACGAGACCTTGTCGATTCCGGGATGCTCGGCCATCGCCTGGCCGACCACGCTGCCTCGGCCGGTCAGCGCGTTCACCACGCCGGCGGGCAGGTGGTTGTTGCAGACCTCGGCCAGCAGCAGGATGGTCAGCGGCGCGTCATCCGCGGCCTTCATGATCACGGTGTTGCCCGCCGCGAGCGCGGCAGGCACCTTGAAGCCGGCGATCATCAACGGCGAGTTCCAGGGCAGGATGCAGCCCACCACTCCCAGCGGCTCGAGCCGGGTGTACTGCAGCTGGTTGTCGCCCGCGGGCAGCACCGTGCCCTTGACCTCGCCCGCGATGCCGGCGAAGTAGCGGAACAGCGACACCAGCACGCCGACCTCGGGGCGGGCCTGGGTGCGGATCGCGTTGCCGGTGTCGATGGCGGTCAGCCGTGCGAACTCCTCGGTGCGCTGCTCGAGCTCGTCGGCGATCTTGTTGAGGGCGCGCGATCGCTCGGTGAAATGCAGCGCGCGCCAGGCCGGGAACGCCGCGTGAGCGGCCGTCACGGCTCGGTCGAGGTCGGCGGTGCCTGCCGATGGCACCCGGGCGATGACCGTCTCGCGCTTGGCCGGATTCTTCACCTCGCGCCACTCGCCGGTGAGCGACTCGACCTCTTCGCCCCCGATCCACATCAGGCGGTCGGTACGGCCGCCGAGCACGGTGCTCGGGGTCAGGGTGGTGGTGTCGGTCATCGCGTCCTCCGGGCGTGCGGGTGGTCAGTCAGTGGTTCGTGAAGTCGGGGTCGCGCTTCTCGGTGAAGGCGCGCATCCCCTCCTTCTGGTCGTCGATGGCGAACAGCGAGTCGAAGATGCGGCGCTCGAAACGCAGTCCACTGCTCAGTGTGGTCTCGAATGCGGCGTTCACCGCTTCTTTGGCGAGCATGGCGACCGGCAGCGACATCCCGGCGATGGTCGCCGCGGCCGCCATCGCCTCATCGAGCAGCCGATCGGCCGGCACGACCCGCGCCACCAGACCGGCGCGCAGCGCCTCGGCGGCATCGATGGTGCGGCCGGTGAGCACCAGGTCCATCGCGAGCGCCTTGCCCACCGCGCGGGTCAGCCGCTGCGAGCCGCCGATGCCCGGGATCACGCCGAGCTTGATCTCGGGCTGGCCGAACTTCGCCGTCTCGGAGGCGATCAGGATGTCGCACATCATCGCCAGCTCGCAGCCCCCGCCGAGCGCGTAGCCCGAGATCGCCGCGATGATCGGTGTCCGGATGCCGGTCAGCCGGTCGCCGGTCGAGAACACGTCGGTGAGGTACATGTCGAGGTAGCCCTTGTCGGCCATCTCCTTGATGTCCGCCCCGGCCGCGAAGGCGCGCTCGGATCCGGTGATCACGATCGCGCCCACGCCAGGGTCGGCGTCGAACGCGGTGGCCGCGGCCAGCAGATCTTTCAGCAGTTGCGAGTTGATCGCGTTCAACGCCTCGGGACGGTTCAGCGTGATCAGGCCCACCCGGCCGCGCTGCTCGACCAGGATGGTCGCGTACTCGGTGCTCATCCAGACACTTTCGCAGAGTCTGCCGCGTGCTCGCCGGATGAGTTCTCGCGGATCACCGTGATGATGCCCGAGAAGTCGCGCCCGGCGCCGCCCTCGTCGGCGAAGCGCTGGTAGATCCGCGCGGCCAGCGGACCGAGCTCGGCGGCGGTCCCGGTCTGCTCGAGGGCGTTGAGCGCGAGGCCGAGGTCCTTGGCCATGAGCGCGCCGGCGAAACCGGGCTGGTAGTCTCGGTTGGCCGGGCTGGTCGGCACCGGGCCGGGCACCGGGCAGTTGGTGGTGAGAGCCCAGCACTGGCCGGATGCCGCCGACGCGACATCGAACAGCGCCTGGTTGGTCAGCCCCAGCTTCTCCCCGAGCACGAACGCCTCGCTGACCGCGATCATCGAGACGCCGAGGATCATGTTGTTGCAGATCTTCGCAGCCTGCCCGGCGCCGGACCCGCCGCAGTGCACCACGCGGCCACCCATGACATCGAGGATCGGCTGGGCCGCTGCGAAGTCGTCGGCGTCGGCGCCGACCATGAAGGTCAGCGTGCCGGCCTCGGCGCCTATCGTCCCGCCCGAGACCGGCGCATCCATTCCGCGGTGGCCCGCCGCCACCGCCAGCTCGCGTGCCGCGATGGCGTCGGCAACGTCGATGGTCGAGCAGTCGATGAACAGCGTGCCGGGCTGTGCGGCGGCCAGCAATCCGTCGCGGTAGGCGTCGAGCACGTGCGCGCCGCTCGGGAACATCGTGATGACCACATCGGCACCCGCGACCGCAGAGACCGCATCCGGGGCGACCGCGATTCCGCGTTCGCGCGCGTGCTCGAGCGCCGCAGGCACCACGTCGAAGCCCCGCACGTCGTGGCCTGCTGCGACCAGATTGGCCGCCATCGGGCCGCCCATGTTGCCGAGGCCGAGAAAGGCGATGGTCATGTTCCACTCCCTGTCGTCGCCGGCGCCGTCGCCAGCCCCAGTTCTTGCTCCCCCAGCGGCGCGAAGTACTGCTCGATGACCGCGGGCGAGACCTCGGCGAGGCTGGCGGGCGACCAGCGCGGCGCGCGGTCCTTGTCGATGACCTGGGCGCGGATGCCCTCGATCACCTCGGCGCCGCGGCTGATCCGGGTCGCGATCCGGAAGTCCTGGTCGAGCGCGGCCTCCAGGCTTGGCAGCGCTGCCGCCCGCCGGAGCCCGGCCAGAGTCAGGGCCACCGAGGTCGGCGACTTGGTGCGGATCGTCGCAGCCGCCTCTCGTGCGGCGGGGTCCGTCGACGCGGCCAGCCGCTCGACGATCGTCTCGGCATCCTCGCCGGCATAGAGCTCGTCGATCCAGTCCCGCTGGGCCACCAGCTCGGAGGCGGGCGGGGCCACCGCGAACTCGGCGATCGCCTCGGCGGCATCCCGGGTCTCGAGTGCAGCGGTCAGTTCGCCCAGACGCGCGCTCGGCACGAAGTGATCGGCGAGACCGATGGCGATCGCGTCGGCGCCCGACGCGGTGCCGCCGGTCAATCCCAGGTGGGTGCCGAGCTGCCCCGGGGCGCGGGCCAGCAGGTAGGTGCCGCCGACATCGGGGAAGAAGCCGATCGAGACCTCCGGCATCCCGACCCGGGTGCGCTCGGTGACCACGCGGATTCCGCCGTGAGCCGAGAGGCCGATGCCCCCGCCCAGCACCAGGCCGTCCATCAGCGCGACGTACGGGGTCGAGTACCGGGCGATCTCGGCATCCAGCCGGTATTCGTCCGCCCAGAAGCGGACCGCCTCGTCGCGCCCGTCGAGCACCGCTCGGTAGATCGCCACGATGTCGCCGCCGGCACAGAGCCCGCGGTCACCGGCCCCGGTGAGCAGCACCGTGCGCACGGCATCGTCGCCGCGCCACTCGTCGAGCGCGGTCGCCAGGGTTCGCACCATGGCGTGATTCAGCGCGTTGATCGCGCGCGGACGGTTCAGGGTCAGACGGCCGAGGCCGCCGACGCGCTCCACTAGCACCTCGTCGGGCGTCTCGACCGCATCGAGGGGTGTGTCAACCACCGTCACGCTCCCGCGAGTTCGCGACCCACGATGAGCCGCATGATCTCGTTCGTCCCCTCCAGTATCTGGTGCACGCGCAGGTCGCGCACGATCCGTTCGATGCCGTAGTCGGCCAGGTAGCCGTAGCCGCCGTGCAGCTGCAGAGCGGCGTTCGCCACCGAGAACCCGGCATCGGTCGCCAGCCGCTTGGCCATCGCGCACAACCGCACCCGGTCGGGCGCCCCGCGATCGACCGCGTCGGCCGCGCGCCACAGCAGGGTGCGCGCCGCCTCGAGCTCGGTGTCCATGTCCGCCAACCGGAACAGCAGCGCCTGGTTCTGGATCAGCGGCGCGCCGAACGCTTCGCGCGAACGCAGGTAGTCCACGGCCTTGTCGAGCGCGGCCTGCCCGCCGCCCAGCGAGCAGGCGCCGATGTTGAGCCGCCCGCCGTCGAGCGCCGTCATGGCGATGCCGAAACCGTCGCCCTCGGCGCCGAGGCGGTTCGCGACCGGCACGTGCACGTTGTCGAAGATGACCTGGCGCGTTGGTTGGGCGTGCCAGCCCATCTTCTTCTCGAGCGGCCCGAAGCTCAGGCCGAGCGTGCCGTCCGGCACCAGGATGGCGCTGATGCCGTGGCTTCCGGTCTCGGCGGTCCGCGCCATGACGACGTACACGGCGGCGGCTCCGGCGCCCGAGATGAACTGCTTCACCCCGTTCAGCACGTACTGATCGCCGACCCGCTCGGCGCGGGTTCGAAGAGCCGCGGCATCCGACCCGGCCCCCGGCTCGGTGAGGCAGTAACTGCCGAGCGATTCCATGGTGGCCAGCGCGGGGACCCACTCCGCCCGCTGCCGGTCATCACCGTGGCGGTCGATCATGCCGACCACCATGTTGTGGATCGAGATGTATGCCGCGATGGTGGTGTCGCCCGCCGCCAGCTGTTCGAACAGCCGGACAGCGTCTGAGCGGCTCAGGCCCGATCCGCCGAACCGTTCATCGACGCACATCGCGCCGAGGCCCATCTCACCCGCCTCGCGCAGCACGTCGAGCGGGAGGTGGCCGGTCTCGTCCCACTCCGCGGCGTGCGGAGCGAGCTCGTTCTCGGCAAAGTCTCGGACGGCGTCGACCATGCTCTGCTGGTCGCGGGTGAGGGTGAACATCGTGGGTTCCTCGCTTGTCGACGTAGTGCTCCGCGCTTGTGGCGCGGGTGCTGCTGTCTTGGCAACCGCTTCGGTGCGGCCGTCGTAGACAGAATACGTGGATGTCCTAGTATTTACGAGGACTTCCTACTAAATCTCGCGCAGGTTGCCGCCCCGCGTGCGACTTAGGCTTGATCCACTGCTCATGCTCGACGAAGAGGACCACCATGAAGATCGCCGTTCTCGTGAAAGAAGTGCCCGACACCTGGGGCGACCGACGCATCGATCCGACCACCAAGCGGGTCGACCGCTCGTCGGACGAGGTCGTCGACGAGGTCAACGAGAAGGCGGTCGAGATCGCGCTGCAGGTGCAGTCCGCGAATCCGGGCAGCGAGGTGACCGCGGTCACCATGGGGCCCAAGAGCGCCACCGACGGGCTGCGCAAGGCGCTGTCGATGGGAGCGGACAACGCCATCCATCTGCTCGATGACGGACTGGTCGGATCGGATGCCGTGCAGACCTCTGCCGCCCTGGCGGCGGCTCTGGCGCCGCGCGGCTTCGACCTGGTGATCGCCGGCAACGAGTCGACGGACGGGCGCACCGCCGCCGTGCCCGCCATGCTCGCCGAGCGCCTGAATGCCGCCCAACTGACCAACTTGCGCGCCCTGACGGTGTCGGGCACCGAGGTGACCGGCGAGCGCACCACCGAAGACGGTTTCGTCGCGGTCGCCGCCTCACTGCCGGCCGTGGTCTCGGTGACCGAGCAGATCGCCGAGGCGCGCTACCCGAGCTTCAAGGGCATCATGTCGGCCAAGAAGAAGCCGGTCGAGACGCTGAGCATCGCCGACCTGGGGCTGGATGCGGCCGACACCGGAGCCGACCACTCGTGGTCGGTCGTGCTCGAGGTCGTGCCGAGACCGGCGCGCACGGCCGGAACGGTGATCACGGATGACGGCACCGCCGGCACCCAGCTGGCCGACTACCTGGCTTCGGCCAAACTGATCTGAGAGGCGACGGACATGTCGAAGATCCTGGTGCTGATCGAGCACACCGATTCGAAGCCGGCCGCGAACGCCGGCGAATTGCTCGCCGCCGCCGCCGCGCTCGGCGAGCCGCATGCGGTCGTCGTGACCTCGGCGGATGCCGGGGCGCTCGCCTCGGCGCTCGGCGCCCTGGGTGCCGCCGTCGTGCACGTCGCCACGGTGCCCGACGCGGAGTCGGTGCTCGTCACCCCGCAGGTCGCCGCGCTCGCCGCGGCCGTCGCGACGGGCGACGTCGGCGCGGTGCTGGTGGGCACCTCGCTCGAGAGCCGTGAGGCGGCCGCCCGGCTCGCGATCCGGATCGGCGGGGCGTACCTGAGCGACGCCGTCGGCCTGAGCTCGAGTGGCGGCGGCGCTGCGTCATCCGGCATCACGGTCACCCAACAAGCCTTCGGCGGCGCCTACACGGTGACCTCGACGGCCGCACGCGGCATCCCGATCATCTCGCTGCGCCAGCACTCGGTGGAGGGGGCTGCGCCCGCGGCGGCGGGAACGATCGCCGCCCTCGAGATCGATGACCAGGCGCCCGCCACGCGCATCACCGCGCGGCACGAGGCGATCGAGGCGTCCAGCCGACCCGATCTGCAGGCCGCGTCGATCGTCGTCTCCGGCGGTCGGGGCCTCGGCTCCGCCGAGAACTTCGCCTTGGTCGAACAGCTCGCCGACGCGCTCGGTGCCGCCGTCGGGGCATCCCGCGCCGCGGTCGACGCCGGATACGTGCCGCAGAGCCACCAGGTCGGCCAGACCGGCGTCACGGTCTCGCCGAACCTCTACATCGCCGTCGGGATCTCGGGCGCGATCCAGCACAAGGCCGGCATGCAGACCGCCAAGACCATCGTCGCGATCAACAAGGACGGCGACGCCCCGATCTTCGACGTCGCCGACTTCGGCATCGTGGGCGACCTGTTCACGGTCGTGCCGCAGTTCATCGACGCCGTCAAGACCCGGAAGGGCTGATGGCCACCGCCGACCCGGCCCATTTGGAAGCCCGGGTGCGGGCAGCGGAACTCAGCCTCGCGGCGCGATACGGCCGCACGCTCGTCGAGCACGTGATCCCGACGCGCACCGGCTCGCGGCTGCGGGTCGTCGAGTATCCGCCGGTCGGCACGCCGTCGAAGGCTGCCGGCAATCTGCCGCCGATCATGCTGCTGCACGGGATCGCCTCCACGACCGCCCTGGCGGCCCCTCTGCTGGTCGCCCTGGCGGGCCGCAGGGTGCTGGCGGTCGACTGGCCGGGTCACGGGCTCTCGGGGGTCGGCGTCATCCGGCCTGACTCGAACGTACGAGACGACGCGGTCGCCGTCGTCGAGCTCGTTTTCGGCGCCTTCGATCTCGACCAGGTCGACCTGATCGGACACTCGCTCGGCGGCCAGGTGGCGCTCTACGCCGCACTCGCCCATCCCGAGAAGGTGCGCAGGCTGGTTCTGCTGGGCGCTCCCGGTGCTGCGTTCTCGCAGGCGAGACCGACCCTCGGGATGCGCCTGGCCGCCATCCCCGGGGTCGGCACTGCCCTGCTCGGCCTGTCGACTTCGCAGCGGGCGCACGACCGAGCGGTCGATCGCCTGCTCGGCGCGGGAGTTCTCGACGACTACCCCTCCGAGATCAACGAGATCGGCTATCTCGCCTCGCAGCGCCCGGAGTTCGCCTCGTCGGTATCCAGTCTGTTCCGCGCAATGATGACGCCCTTCTCGGCCCGCTCCGGGGTGGCGCTCACCGCCGCCGAGCTGGCTCATCTGGCGGTGCCGACGCTCATCGTCTGGGGATCGGACGACGTGATCCTGACCCCGGCACACGGCAGAGCGAGCGCCGACGCCATCCCGAATGTCACGATCCTCGAGGTCGACGGCGGCCACGCCCCCTGGCTGAACGAGCCGGAGCGGGTCGGCCATGCCGTCTCGGCGTTCCTCACTGGGTAGGGTCTGAAGCGATGACTACCGTGACCCCTCCCCCTGCCGCCCGTGCCAAGACGCCCAGGAGCCGCTGGTTCAAGCTGGTGTGGATCATTCCGGTCGTGCTGGTCGGCGCCCTGCTGATCGTGCTGGCCACGCGTGCCATCAGCGCGCTGCCCGCGATCCGGGACTTCATGACCACCTACCCGGGCCAGTCCGCACTGCCCTCCTGGGCGCCGGTCGGCTTCCCGGCGTGGCTGGAGTGGCAGCACTTCCTCAGCTCGTTCTTCCTGCTCTTCATCATCCGAACCGGCTGGCAGGTGCACACCACGCGCCGGGCCGAGGCGTATTGGACGCGCAACAACAAGGGTCTGATCAAGACCAAGGGGCAGCCGGTGCGCATCCCGCTGCATCTGTGGTTCCACCTCACGATGGACGTGCTGTTCGTGTTGAACGGCCTCGTGTTCTACGTGCTGATCTTCGCCAGCGGCCAGTGGGTGCGGATCGTGCCGACGCGCTGGGACGTCATCCCGAACGCGATCACGGCCGGCATCAAGTACGCCTCGCTGAACTGGCCGACCGAGGATGGCTGGGTCAACTACAACGCGCTGCAATTGCTGACCTACTTCGTCACGGTGTTCATCGCGGCGCCCCTGGCCGTGCTCACCGGCCTCCGGATGGTGCCGGGCTTGGCCGGACGCTGGAAGCCGTTCGACAAGGTCTACCCGGCCGCGCTGGCGCGCAGGCTGCACTACCCGATCTTCATCTACTTCCTGGCGTTCATCGTGGTGCACGTGACACTGGTGCTGGCCACGGGAGCCCTGCGCAACCTGAACCACATGTACGGCGGCAGCGATGACATCAACTGGGTCGGCTTCGCCTTCTTCGCCGGCTCGCTGGTGCTGATGGTCGGCGGATGGTTCGCCGCCCGACCCGTGCTGCTCGCGTCGCTCGCGTCGCTCGGCGGCCGCGTCGGGCGCTGAAAGCACCCCCCTGAGACAGACGAGGGCCCCGGACTCCCACTCGAGTCCGGGGCCTTCGCGGCTTCAGGCTGCGGTCACGTTCGAGTCAGCGATCCGCCGGCGCGCACGCGCGACACCGCGTCGACCGTGGCCGCCAGGATCAGCACGCCGCCCGTGACGAGCAGGTTGATTCCACCGCCGAGGTTCAGCAGGCCGAGGCCGTTCGTGATGACCGCGATCACCAGCGCGCCGACCGCCGCGTGCACGAGCCGTCCGCGGCCGCCGAAGAGGCTGACACCGCCGACCACTGCTGCCGCGACGCCGCTCAGCACCGTGTCATGCCCGAACGACGCGTCGACCGAGCCGTTCTTGGATGCGGTGAACAGACCCGACACCACCGCCAGGGTCGAGCAGATCGCGAAAGCCGCCCAGCGGATCCCGACGACCTTGATGCCCGCGCGGCGAGCCGCCTCGGCGTTGCCGCCGATGGCGTACAGGTAGCGGCCGTACTTGGTCCGGTCGAGCACGAACGTGCCCGCCCACATGATCAGCAGCACGATCGGCACCACGATGGGCACGCCCGAGATGATCTCGCCGTGACCCACCACCTTGCCGTTCAGGATGTTCACCTGACCGCGGTTCTGGTTGAGGAACAGGATGACCAGACCACCGATCACGAGGATGAGGGCCAACTTGATCCAGACCAGCGCGACCGTGCGATTCGGCACCTCGGCGCGGGCACGCCGACGACGGTCGATGATGGCCGTCACACCACTGATGAGCAGCACGACCGCGAGCATGACCCAGCCCTGCCAGGGCTCGAGGTTGTTGTTCTGAATGGCGCTGACCTGGTCCTGCGTGATCCGGTACAGCCCGCCGGTGCCGATGATGAGCAGCTGCAGGCCCTGGAAGCCGAGGAACAGGCCGAGGGTCACGACGAACGACGGGATGCCGACCCTCGCGACGAAGAACCCGATGAAGAGCCCGATCACCACGCCCGCGGCCAGCGCGATCGCCAGGGCCAGCACCCAGTTCAGGTTGAGGCCTCCCGGGAACGACAGCACCACGAACAGCGCCATCGCCACGCCCGAGGTGGTGCCTGCCGAGAGGTCGATCTCGCCGAGCAGGATGACGAACACCAGCGCCATGGCCAGCATGACCTGAGGCGCGGCCTGGGTCAGCAGGTTCGCGAGGTTGCGCTCGGTGAGGAAGTACGGGCTGAGCAGGGTGAAGAGGATGCTCAGCACGACGAACCCGGAAACCGCGGGCAGCGCACCCATGTCGCCACCGCGCACGCGGCTCAGGTAGGCGCGGACCTGGTCGGCGAGTCCGCCCTCCATGCCGCTGCCGATCAGGCCGGACGCGGGAAGGGCCGTCGTATCGTCGACCGCGGTCGTGGTCTTCTTGCTGTCGCTCACGCGGCACCTCCGTAGGTCTTGCTGCCGGTGATGTAGCCGACGACGTCATCGCTCGTCGTGTTCGCCGTTTCGATCTCGGCGACCATCTGACCCAGGTACAGCACGTTGATGTAGTCGGCGACCTGGAAGACGTCGACCAGGTTGTGGCTGATCATGATCACCGCGACGTTGTTCTCGGCGAGGCGCTTCACGAGGGCGAGGACCTGCTCGGTCTGGGCGACGCCGAGCGCGGCGGTCGGCTCGTCGAGGATGACGAGCTTGGCCGCCTTCAGCACCGAGCGCGCGATTGCGACCGTCTGGCGCTGTCCGCCGGACAACGAAGACACCTTCTGGCGCACCGACTTGACGGTGCGCACCGAGAGCGATCGCAGCGTCTCGGACGCCTGCCGCTCCATCTCGCCCTCGTCGAAGGTGCCCCACTCGGTCTCTTCGCGGCCGAGGAACATGTTCTGGACGATGTCGAGGTTGTCGCACAGCGCGAGGTCCTGGTACACGACCTCGATACCGAGGTGCGACGCCTCGCGCGGGTTGGCGAGGTGCACCACCTCGCCGTTGTACTTGACGGTTCCCTCGTCATAGGGCTGAACGCCCGCGAGACCCTTGATCAGGGTCGACTTGCCGGCTCCGTTGTCGCCGACCAGAGCCGTGACTTTGCCGGGGTAGGCCTTCAGGCTCACGCCCTTCAGCACGCTCACCGGCCCGAAACTCTTCTTCACATCAGTGAGTTCGATGATGGGCACATCCATGCCGGGGTTCCTTTCTCTCCCGAACGACAGCGTCACGGGGTGGTGCGGGTGGCGCAGTCACACTACGCCACGTCAAGAAGTCTGGGCGAGAAGAAAGGGCCCCGCGCCGTCTCCGGCGCGGAGCCCCTTCTCATCTGGTGATGCTGATGACTACTTCACGCCATAGGTGGCGCAAGCGGCCGCGACGTCTGCCGTGCAGATGTCGGAGGCCTTGGCGTCACCGTTGTTGACGACGGTCTCGACCTCCTTCGGGCCGACAGACACCGGCGTGACCGCCTGGAAGGGCTTGCCGTAGAGCGTCTTGTTGGCGCTCGGCTTCTCGCCCTTCAGCAGCTGGATCGCGAGATCCGACGCGGCCTTGGCCTCGAGGCTGACCTGCTTGTAGACCGTTCCGGTCTGCTTGCCCAGCAGAACGTTCTGCAGGCCGGCAACCGACGCGTCCTGACCCGAAACCGGGACCTTCAGGCCGTTCTTGTCGAGGATGGTGATGACGCCCGCCGCGTTGGTGTCGTTGGCGACCCACACCGCGTCGACCTTGCCACCGAGCGAGGTCAGCGCCTGCTCGAAGTTGGTCGCGGACTTGTCGCCATCCCAGACACCGGTCGGCTCGGCGGCCGGCTTGATGCCCGCCGCGCTCATGACCGCAACGGCACCGTCGTGGAACAGCTTGGCGTTGCCGTCAGTCGGGTCTCCACCCATGTAGACGACGACAGCCTTCGAGGCGTCCTTGCCGGCGGCCTTGAGGCCGTCGACGATCATCTGGCCCTCGAGGGCTCCGACCTTCTCGTTGTCGAACGACACGTAGTAGTCGGCGACCATCTTCGGGTCACTGGCGTTGCCGTCGGTGATCGGGCGGTCGTAGGCGATGACCGGGATGTGCTGCTTCTGAGCCTTCTTGGTCACGGCGAGGCCGGAACCGTTCAGGTCGGTCAGCACCATGACGCCACAGCCCTTGGTGAGCTCCTGGTCGGCGATGGTCGCGTACTTGCTGGTGTCGCCCTGGGCGTTCTGGATGTCGGCGTCGAAGCCGGCGTCGGTGAACGCCTTCTGCAGTGCGGGACGGTCGAGGCTCTCCCAGCGCGGCGACGACGCCGTGTCGGGAAGAATGACACAGGCACGGGTCGAGGCGGTGGAACCGCCGCCCCCGCTGGTCGCACAGCCCGTCAGCAGCAATGCTGACGCCGCAACGGCGACGACGATCGAGATCGATGAAGAAGTCTTCACGTCACTCCCTTTCTGGTGGTGAAGGAGAAGAACACTCCTTGGTGTACGCCTTCGGCTTTGAGAGGCGGCTGACTGAGCATGCCCCCATTTGGGGTGTTCAGCAACATATTTGGCGGTAACAATTCGATAACCATGCGAAACGGTCACACGGCCAGGAACACGGGGAACCCGTAAATCATTGGCGGATCGGCCGTAGCGGCGGAGGTCAGCGTGCGGCGCCGGGAGAAGAGCGGAGCGCAGGCACGGAGCGATGGGTGGACCCAGGGGGATTCGAACCCCCGACCTCTTCATTGCGAACGAAGCGCGCTACCAACTGCGCCATGGGCCCGTGAACCCGTCAACGCTATCACGCGGCGGGCAGCGGCCTTCAGCCCGCGGTGCGCCGGCGGCGGAGCACTTCGTCGAGGTCCGGCGCCGCGGCATCCGTCCCGTCGACCCGGCCCATCGCCGCCCAGCGACTCGGAGCGGCACCCGCGCGCATCGCGGGCGACTCGGTCGGGGCGACCGAGGGCGCGGGAACCGCCGGCCGCGGCCGGCGGAACGGGATCACCTCGGGAGCCTCGTGCGCATCCCGGACCTCCTGCTCCGACAGCATGGCCGCCTCGCGCAGCTGAGCGGCCAGATCCAAGGCCGGACGCACTCGCTGCGGCTCGGGGCGCGACAGGTACAACGGCGCGGGGACCGGCACCGGTGTCCAGGCGCGCTGCGCCTGCGTCGGTGCCGCGTGATCGATCACGACGGTGGTCGCCCGCGTAGCGGCAGGTGCCTGCCGCACCGCCCGGGCGTCGACGCGGCGCCGAACCGAGATGCCGGCCAGACCAAGCGCGCCGCCGGCGCCGATGACGAGCCACGAGAGCTGGCCGGCGCTTGCCGACGCCATGAGCCAGAACTGAGTGGCCAGAGTGATCGTCGCCGCGATCATCAGCAGACTGGCGAGCCGATGGGCGCGTCGGCGGCGGGTCTTGACGTCGGCGAGGGCGTCGGGAACCGCCGAGCGCGCCTCGGCGACCGCCCGCTCGGTGAGTGCGTCGGCACGGCGCTGCTGCGCGAGCAGCAGGCGCTCCTGCCGCGCGGCGTCGCGAGCGTTGACCTCGACGCGCACCTGATCCGGTAACTCCGCCGTTTCGGCCATCACCCTCAGCGTCTGCTGCAGGCGGGTCGCGGTCCGCTCGGTGTCCAAGTATTCGCGGCGGCGCATCCAGGTGGGCACGAAGTAGGCGAACCACAGGGCGGCCGCGATGGCGATCATGACCGCCGTGCCTGCCCCCGTGACATCCATGCGCTCACGTTACGGACCTTCAACCAGGAGTTGAGGTTGGCGCGCCGCCCAGCCGAATTCAGACCTAGCCCAGCCGCAGCGGGCGCGCCGCGATCGCCCGGTCGGCCTCGGGAACGCTGCCGGCGCCGGCGGGCACCGCGCCATCCTTCCAGCGGCGCAGCACGCCGGACGGCAGCTCCTCGGAAACGAGCGCGAAGCAGAAGTGGTCGCGCCAGTCGCCGTTGATGTGGATGAAACGCCGCCGGAGCCCCTCGTAGCGGAATCCGAGCTTCTCGACCACACGCAGCGACGGCGCGTTCTCGGGCCGGATGCAGATCTCCATGCGGTGCAAGCCGATGGTAAACAGGCAGTGGTCGGTGGCCAGGGCGACCGCGGTGGGCGTGATGTTGCGGCCCGCGAAACGCTCGGCGACCCAGTAGCCGATCGAGGCCGACGACAGCGAGCCGTAGCTCAGCCCGGAGACGTTGAGCTGCCCGGCGAACTCGCCCTCGTACTCGATCGCGAAGGGCACGCCAAAGCCCGAGCGCCAGTTGCTCAGCAGTGAGCGGATGCTGGCGCGCGAGTCGAACCCGATCGGCCCGTGCGGGTTGGTCGCCTCCCAGGTTCGCAGCCACCCGCGGTTCGACATCAGTTCCTGCTCGAGCGTTCGCGAATCGCGCAGCCGGATCGGGCGGATCGTCACCGGCCCGTCACGAAGCGTCGGAATGCTCATCGCTCGCCAGCGTAGCCGCGAACTCCTTCAGCCAGGGCCGGAACTCGGGCCCGAGGTCGTCGCGGTCGCTGGCCAGCTGCACGATCGCCTTCAGGTAGTCGAGGCGGTCCCCGGTGTCATAGCGTCGTCCGCGGAACACGACGCCGTGCACCCCGCCACCCCAGTCGGGACCGGTGGCGAGCTCCTGCAGGGCGTCGGTCAGCTGGATCTCGCCACCCTTGCCCGGCTGGGTGGTCTCGAGGATCTCGAAGATCTCGGGGCGCAACACATAGCGGCCGATGATGGCCAGGTTCGAGGGCGCGGTGCCGGGTGCCGGCTTCTCGACGAGTCCGGTGATGCGCACCACGTCGTCCTCGTCGGTCGGCTCCACCGTGGCCACGCCGTAGAGGTGCGCGATTGCCGGGTCGACCTCGAGGAGCGCCACGACCGTGGTGTTGCGCTCGGCCTGCACCTCGAGCATCCGGCTCAACAGCGGATCGCGCGAGTCGATGATGTCGTCACCGAGCAGGACGGCGAAGGGCTCGCGGCCGACTTGCATCTTGGCGCGGAGCACCGCGTGGCCGAGCCCCTT
>Ga0207667_10001550_pt1 | contig 28909 bp, 26 predicted proteins | sample KBSCornC52_FD_184301 | JGI IMG/M metagenome (GOLD analysis project Ga0207667, IMG submission 184301) | Corn rhizosphere microbial communities from Kellogg Biological Station, Michigan, USA - KBS Corn C5-2 (SPAdes) (version 2) | ecosystem: Host-associated > Plants > Roots > Rhizosphere > Soil ...
CCGCAGAAGAAATGATATTAATTTTATACTGACGATGTTTACTGATAGGTTGAAAGCCTTCGTCTTCATTTCCTTTGATGACTGTCACACCTTTTGAATATAGACAGGTTTCGCCTTTAAAGACAGAATCGTTATAGACTGCACGATTATCATTGAGTTTTTTAGTTTTATGTGCATGGGGGCTTAATGAGCGATGCATATTGGTACGACGGCCTAAATCTTCTTCTTGAGCTCGTGAACCTTTATCTAAACCACCGCAAATGACTTCTTGATTAGCCATATTTAATACCGCGACATCGTCTCCTTTTTCTCCAGCATCTTCTGCTCTGTCACGCATGTTTCTTGCGGCATCTAGTGTATCTTGAGATCTTACTGTAATTTTTGTTTTGAATATTCGCTTTTTTCGTACTTTATCTTGAGCTTCATCGATTAAATCATCACGATCATTTGGCAAAATATCTGTAGATTTCATTTCCCTTGCAGGCGCAATATCGTATTCAGGAAGATAAATAATTTTTTTTGTGTGATCCCATACTTTTTTGCGATCGTCATCGGTCATTTTCGCAGATTTAGGATGCTTAGCCCATTTTTTCACTGGTTGCGGTTGCGAAGGCTTACGTTCTGTTGACATAAAGTACCTCTAATTCTCAAAATATTTGACTCATTATACCTCATTTAAATTAAGTTTTGATTAACTCACTCATGTTACGCATCGTTTAGTTAAAAGGAAAACAATCGAAAAATGAAAACGAACCCACCTCCGTGTGATCGTAAAAAACATCCCTGTCTTTTACGGTTTTCTTTTTTTCGATTGTTTTCCTTTTTTATAAAGAGAGAACTAAAGAGGCCTGGCATCATTTTGAAAATTCAATTTCATACTGACAGTCTCTGGTAAATTTAAATCCATTTCTTCGTACGAAAATAGCGTTATTGTTGTTCAGGTTCGTGGGGGCACAGAAAGAAAAACTCAACCATCCATAGTAGCTGTAAAAAACTTATAGTGGCTGGTTTGGATCTCAACATCTGTGTTATATAAGCAATTTTGCCATTGAGTGATCAACAAATCTTGGTATGACTTTCCTTCACCAAAAAAGGGAATTTGTTTACCTTGTTTTAAAATCTGGCTTATGTCTGATGATTTTCCATCTGCATTGGCATAATCGGCAAATACATTTAATTGCTCTTGAGTATAGGCGCAAAAATATTTTTTCTGATTATCCGCATTAATCATTAAAAAATTACCTTGAAGGTTAATCAAGTAAAACTCTTGGAATTGAGTTTGCTTTAAAACACCATAAAAATAATCAATGATTTCTTTATCCGAAAATAAGGGATTATCTAACATTAAAATTTCACTGGTTTCTTTGCTTAAATCTTGGAAATAATTTTTTTGTAATTGTTGTATTAACCCATTGAGTTTGCCGCTTATATTTTCTTCGCCTTTGGTGAGAAACCCATTGATTAATTTTTTTTTCATGACATCTTGAGCTAAAGCAAGCTCAGCAGAATTGTTGTCTATCAATAAAATTGTTTTAAATGGTTTATCTGATAATTTCGTCAATAACTCTAATCCATTTAAAGACGGCATGCTGTAATCTACAACAAATACACTGATATCTTGTGTAGATAATGGATTACGCGAAATATCTCTTATATTATTCGCATCAATGTTAAATTGTATTAATGGGTTATAACTATTTAAGTAGTTTTTGTAGGAAATATTATCCGAATTATCCCCTCCTCGTTCTAACCACCGATTTTCAATGATTTGTGGACGATAGGCTTTTAAAAAATCAAATGCTTCAACAGAATGATTAAAAGCTAAAAATTCTACATTAAGCTCAGATGTTAGTTGATCATTTACTCCAGGGGTTTCTGACACAAACGCAGCTCTTGTTGGAAAAAAACAACATGGAAGCATGATAACATCAGATTTTAACTTGTCCTTAAGCATAACTCACTCCCTCAATCAAAACGCATTATCAATAATTTCACATAATATGTGGCCGATCAATGTATGTCCTTCTTGAACTCTTGCCGTGACTTTTGATGGCACAGTCAAACAACACGAAGCCATTGATTTTAATTTTCCACCCGACTCACCAGTCATCGCAATGGTATACGCGCCAATCTTATTACCCAGCTCAATGGCACGAATAACATTTTCACTGTTCCCAGAAGTTGACAACCCTATTATAACATCTTGTGGTTTACATAATCCTTCAATCTGACGTGAAAAAATAGTATCAAACCCGTAATCATTGCCTACACTAGTCAAAATTGATGTATCGGTGGTAAGCGCTATCGAAGACAGCGCTTTTCGTTCTTTTAAAAAACGCCCAACAAGCTCGGCAGCCATGTGTTGGGCATCTGCGGCGCTTCCTCCGTTGCCCATCCAAAATATAGTGCCTTGTTGCCGAATTGCACCGATCATTTTTTCTGCAATCGTATTGATGATAGGTAAATAATTTTCTAAGTCTTGAATAACTTTCTGATGTTCTCTGACGATTTCAATAATGTTCACATTCATGCAACCACCTTTAATGACCAGCGACAGTCATATTTTCCACTAAAATTGAACCTGACCAAATACTGCCTCTTTTATCCATATCATTCCCAATAGCGACAATATTTAAAAACATATCTTTTAAATTTCCTGCAATCGTAATTTCGTGAACAGGATGTTTAATCACTCCATTTTCAATCCAATATCCTGTTGCACCACGCGAATAATCTCCGGTAACGATATTGACACCTTGACCCATCACTTCAGTCACAAATAATCCTGTTCCCATCATTTTAAATAATTCGTTTTTATCACTCACCGTAGATTGTATTTGAAAATTTCGAACACCGCCTGCATTTCCTGTAGACACTAAACCTAATTTTCTTGCAGCATAACTATTTAAAATATAACTTTCCAAGAGTCCTTTATTGACAAACGTTCTTGATTGAGTGTAAACCCCTTCACCATCAAAAGGTGCGCTTCCGATTGCTTTTGGAATATGAGGTTTTTCTATAATCGTCACAAACTCTGGAAATATTTTTTTATGTAAATGATCAAGTAAAAAAGATGATTTTCTATAAATACTTCCACCTCGAATGGCTTGAGATAAATGGCCGACTAATCCACATGCAACAGGTGCATCAAAAACAACAGGAGTTTTACGTGTTGAAATTTTTTGGGCACCTAATCGACTCACTGCTTTTAATGCGGCATTTTTTCCAATTTCTTCAAGTGACTTTAATAAAGAAGCATCACGAGATAAACTGTATTCATAATCTCTTTCTTTCTGTTCCCCTTCTTCAGCCAATAATACACATTGAATAAGATGACGAGTGGAGGGATAATGCCCGACAAACCCGTGTGTATTTGTGTATAAATAAAATCCTTTATGGGTTGTTATTGTAACGCCATCTGAGTTTGTAATTTTTGAATGAGAATCGCGGCCAAAAGATTCACATTGTTTTGCCATTTCTACCGCTTGTTCCACTGTAAGGTTCCAAGGATAGAACAAATCCAAATCGGGATAATTATTTGCCATAAGATTTGCATCGGCAAGGCCCTGAAAAGGATCTTCACCTGTTGCACGAGCAATACTTAACGCAGAATTGAGTGCCTCATCAAGAGATGCATCATTAAAATCAGTAGTGCTAGATGACCCTGTTTTGTGTCCAAAAAAAACTCTTATATCCAACCCTTTATCTCGGTGATATTCAATGGTATCAATCTCGCCTAATCTAACATTGACTGTAAATCCATCAGCCATGCTTGCTGAAACTTCTGCACTTGTTGCACCCTTACTCACAGCTTGTTTTAATATATTTTCTGATAATTCTTGCCATTTTGAGGTGTCTATTGGTTCACTCATCGTTTCTCCCTAGTTATCTTTCATTGATCTGCTAAAAACTATTTAATCTATGATACGATAAAATCATGCACAATATGACTCAAATTGTTGATTTTATCAAAACCGAATCTGACCGATGTGTCAGATGCGGATTGTGCTTACCGCATTGTCCTACTTATCAAGATAAAAAGCATGAAGGTGAATCGCCTCGCGGCCGGCTCATGCTGCTTGAAGGGCTTGCCACGAAATCACTCAGTGTGACAGAATCTGCAAAATCTTACCTGAATCACTGTTTAGAGTGCGGTAAATGCGAAGAAGTATGCCCTTTAAAAGTGAAATTCAGCGCAATATTCAATGCCGGAAAGAAAATTATATAAAGTTCGCCGCGCGACAGTGTTCTTGTTTATTCCTTTACTTCACAACCCACTGTCCTTTCTTCAAACTTCTTGAAATTTTTGAATATCCCCCACCCACCGATGAATAATTGGCTGAATAATGTCTGGATGTTGTATTTCGATTAATTCCGCCGTTTTTTGAACACCATCAAAGAGAGGTTGATCCCGAACTAAATCTGCTACTCTAAGGTTCAACATTCCTGTTTGCCGTGTACCTAAAAATTCACCTGGGCCTCTCAAGCTGAGATCTTTTTCAGCAATTTTAAATCCATCTTGGAATTCTTTCATAACTCGCAACCTTTCTTCTGCATGAAAAGATAAGGGTAATTGATATAATAAAATACAATAACTTTCTAAAGATCCACGCCCCACTCTACCTCTTAGTTGGTGTAATTGTGACAATCCAAGTCGTTCGGCATTTTCTATAATCATAACACTAGCATTTGGAACATCTACGCCAACTTCGATTACAGTTGTAGCCACTAAGATATCAATTTGATTGTCTTTAAATCGCATCATTATGCGGTCTTTTTCCTGAGGCTTTAATTTTCCATGTATTAATTGGATAGTTAAGTCTGGCAAGGATTGTTTTAAAAATTCAACACTTTTTTCAGCTGCCTGACATTGTAATAACTCAGATTCTTCGATAAGCGTACAAACCCAATAAATTTGCCTTTTTTGAGTATTAGCATGTCGTATTCTCTGGATAATTTCTTCTCGTCTTTGCTGGGAAACTACAACAGTTTTTATGGGTGTTCTGTTAGGAGGCAATTCATCAATAATGGAATGATTTAAATCAGCATAACATGTCATTGCTAATGTTCTTGGAATAGGTGTTGCCGTCATCATAAGTTGATGCGGTGATAATCCTTTTTGCTTTAATGCGAATCGCTGTTCTACTCCAAATCGGTGTTGTTCATCAATAATCACTAATCCCAAATTTTTAAATTCAACATTCTCCTGAAATAATGCATGTGTTCCAATAATAACCACATTATTTTGTGACTTTATTATTTCCAATAAAGTTTTCTTTTCGGAGAGTTTTAATTTTTGGTTCAAGCAATATACATCAATTCCCAACGGTTCAAGCCATTTTTTAAAATTTTGCAAATGCTGTTCGGTCAAAATTTCAGTGGGAGCCATAACAGCCGTTTGATAGTGATTACAATGTGCAACAATGGTGCAAATGGCCGCAATAACGGTTTTTCCACAACCCACATCTCCTTGAACTAATCTCAACATAGGATGAGGGTGTTGAAATTCACCTAATATTTCTTCCATTACTCTTTTTTGAGCTGCTGTTAATTGAAACCCCAAATTTGTAATGAATTGATTTATGGATGTGGTACTGTTGGATATATCAAATAATGGAGCCTTAAGTTTCTTTAAAGTTTCCCGCTTCATTTTTAAACTTAAATGATGAGAGAGAAGCTCCTCAAAAGCTAATCTTAATTGCGCAGGATGTTTTTTATTCACCAATAATTCTACATTATCCCCTGGAGTGGGACGATGAATTAATTTTAGTGCTTGTTGTAATGTTAAACCAAAATTATATTCTTCAAATTTATAGAGGTAATCCGGTAAATTATCTTCATTTAGCATAGATAATGCTTGTTCTGATATTTTTCGCCATCTGGTTTGTGTCAAACCTTCAGTGGATGGATAAATGGGAGTCAGTGTATTTTCAATTGGAGCAATCGTGCGGCTATCAATGCGCTGATATTCTGGATGAAAAAGTGTTTTCCCGTGAGAACTAAACTTTACCTCTCCAAAGCAACGTAATCTTAAACCCTCTTTAAATGCCAATTTTTGATTAAACCCAAGTTGAAAAAAAAGTAAAAATATGACTCCCGTTCCATCATAAAGCTCTACTGCAGTTCGCCGATTTTTCGCCTCAATTTGGATTATTTCACCCTCTACAACAACCCATTCACCTTGTCTCACCTGTTTTACGGGTGTTAATTTCGTTCTGTCTTGATATCGAAATGGAAAATGAAACAATACATCTTGGACAGTTTCAATACGGCATTTTTCCAATAGCTTTTTTACTTCAGGACCCACACCTTTAATAAATTGAGCTGAAATTTTGTTAAGGTAATTTTTTTGCATTTGCAAAATTTATCCAAATAGGGATGAATTGTGAAATTATCTGATTTGCGGTTATGACTCCACCTTGAGGATTATCTGATGGACAAGGCATTTCTATTTGAACATTTCGTGAAATGATGATTTGCTGTGTGTCACGCGAAATGAGCTGCATTTGAAGCTGTATCACATAGCGGCTTGGATGCTGTGTAAAATCCTGCTTAAAATCCAATATTTTAATGTCAAGTCGTCTATCATAATTTCCACTATAGGGTGCAAAAACCACGGATTTAAAATTTCTTGATGATTCCAATGCCTGCACAACAATCGGTTGCAATAATTCGGAAGGTTTAGCAGCCCATTGATTAAGGGCAAAATAATCCATTTGATTGTTTGTTTTTTGATAAGCCATTTGAGAAGTGTCTAACCAAGGAACAGAACTCACTGTTGCGACCAGAATTGTACCGGATTTATGTTGAGGATATTTTTTTATAGCGGAATCATTTCCCTTAGCGGGGTACATCAATAAATAACTTTTTTTTGCCGATGAGTCTATCGGAGATAACAAAGAACATGCGGATAACAGCAAACAAAGTGTATATAAAACCACATTGAACGTAGCTTTCATCATTTTTCACCTGGCCCTAAAGATGGCGGGGACTTACCCCGAATAATAACACTCGGATTATTTTTAATTTCTGCACTTAATGACTCCACATTATTCATCACTTCTTGTAAATGTTGTGAAGTTTCTGGAAAATTTTGACTAGTTTGGGATAGTTGATGCATTAATTTATTTAGTGAATCCAAACTTTTACCGATACTATCGCCATGCGTTGCTAAATCATGGGATAGAGAATTGACATTTTTTAATATTTCTCCAAACGCTTTAGTATTTTGAGGGCTGATTAAATTTTCTAATTGTTTATTTAATGTATTTAAATCCGCCATCAACGTAGATAACGCTGTATCCAACCTAACACGGATAGATGGAATCGCTTTTATTCGAGGATATGTTTCACCTGGTAAAGTTTGCAGTGGCTTTGCATTTTCAAGTTTTCCTCCACTCAATCCAATATATGCTACTCCTGTGATACCCTGGCTTTGCAAAGTCGCCGTCGTATTTGTGGTAATAGGTGTCCCTTCTTGAATATCTAATAATAAAATGACTTGTTCGGTATTTTTTGGATTCAATTTAATTTGTTTTACATGTCCAACTTCGACACCATTATAATTCACACCCGCATTAGGTGACAGCCCATCCACTGCTTCATTCATATAAACAATATAAGTACGAAATTCTTGTTGATTTAATCCTGATGTTAACCACAAGGGAATAAAGATTCCCGCAGCACCCAACAGAAGTACAAATAATCCAACAATAGTATAATTGATTCGACTTTCCATTAATGACTACCCCATGCTTTTGCACATACTTCATGAAAATAAGCTTGAATTTCAGGATGGCTATCATTTCGTACTTCTTCAAATGTTCCACTTGCCATTACTTTTTTTTGACCTAAAAAGACAATTTGATCAGAAATGGTTTCTAAGGTGTTCATATCATGAGTGACCATAACGATGGTTAGATTTAGCGATTGTTGTAAATTTTTCAATAATTGATCTTGGGCTTTAGCATTCACCGGATCTAATCCACTTGAAGGTTCATCCAAAAATACCAATTCAGGATCTAATATTATTGCCCTTGCCAACGCTACCCTCTTTTGCATCCCACCACTTAATTCTGATGGGTATTTATATGCAACATCGGGTGACAACCCCACAAGGCTAAGTTTTAATATAACTAACTCTATCATGGTATCTGTATTTAATTGTGTAAACTGCTTCAATGGAAATATGATATTTTCTAAAACATTGAGCGAACTAAATAATGCTCCTTGTTGGAATAATACACCATAATTGCGCTGAATCTCATGTAGTTTTTCAGGCGAAACGGTCAAAATGTTTTGTCCAAAAATGTGAATACTTCCTGATGAAGGCTGAATAAGCCCTAACATTTCTTTGAGTAAAGTTGATTTCCCCGATCCGCTGCCACCAATTATGGAAATTATTTTTCCTTTGTCCGCGGTAAAATTTAGATCTTTATGAATCCATTCTTCTCCAAACTTTGTCGACAGGTTTTTTATTGATATCGCAAAATCATTAGCTTGATTAAGGCTTTCCATATTAATAACCCAGCTCACTAAACAACACTGAAAATATTGCATCAATGATAATAATCATAAAAATAGCTTGCACAACACTTTTCGTGGTTTTTTCTCCAACACTACTTGCGCTCCCAAATACTTGTAATCCTTGAAAACATCCAATTGTTGCGATAACAAAACCAAAGACGGGAGTTTTTATCATTCCTATCCAAAACGATTTTACGGGTATTGCGGTATAAAATCGATTGAGAAAATCAAGGTAACTTATCTTTAGCATCGTTTGAGAAACTAACATTCCTCCGGCAACACCAAATATACAAGCTAATATGCTCAGTAATGGAAGCGTGATACTTAACCCCCAAATTTTGGGCACAATTAAAATATCAATTGGTGAAAGACCCATCGTAACAATGGCATCAACTTCTTCGCCAATTTTCATTGTGCCAATTTGAGCGGTAAATGCTGATCCACTTCGCCCCGCTACGATAATCGCCGTCATTAGCGGTGCAAACTCTCGCAATATCGATACTCCTAATAAATCTACAATATAAATATTAGCACCGTAGTTAATCAGCTGTAATCCCATTTGATAAGCTAGCACCATGCCAATTAAAAATGATAACAATGCAATTAAGGGAATAGCATATACTCCCGATGATTCAAGTGTATAAATTATGGATCTCAACGAAATAGGAAGTGGTTTTTTAAGTAACTTTATACTTGCTATAAATATCATTCCCAAAAAATTAAGAAATAAATAAAACTCATTCAATTTCGCAACAGCTAACATCCCAATTTTTGCTAAAAAATTGGGATGTTGAAATTCAGGTAGTACAGGTTGTTTTTGATTGGCTTGAATGATTAATTCAATGAGTTTTACACGCTTTGGATCAAATTCTTGAAAATGCTCATTTGTTGGTTTTTTTTCATACTGTCTGATCCATTGATAAAGCATCCAAGCGCCTGCTGAATCCATACGTGTAATTTTTTTTCCATTTACTGTTTCTACATGGTGTATATCTTCAAGCTCTTGGAAAGATTGCTTAATAGACATCAGTGTTTTTAGAGTCCATTCACCCTGACAAATAAGCACTTTACCCTTAGAGTCAAATTCAAAAAATTTAATAGAAATCTCCCCAAAGTGTTTGAATCGCTGAAATTGCGCATATTGGCGCAGTTTCTGTCCTTAAAATTCTATTTCCAAGCTTAACAATATTAAAATAATATTGTTGAGCATGTAATAATTCCATTTCGCTAAATCCACCTTCTGGGCCAATCAAAAGATTAATTTTTTCATTTTGTTTTTTAAAAGCATTTAATGATTTTAAAGCTGTTGGATCAAAAACAAAATTTTGCTCTTCTGACCATTTATCTTTTCTTAATTCATATAGATCTTGTAATGGTAAACTCTCATGAACAACTGGCACTTTAGCTCGACCAGATTGTTCACAAGCACTTATAACTATTTTCTTATACCGCTCACTTTTACTGTCTGTTAATTTTACAGAACCGAAATTTGTTTTAACAGGGGTAATTTCACTCACCCCTAATTCTACTGCTTTTTGAATAACCCAATCCATTTTTTCAGAACGAGATATAGCTTGAATCAAATGAATATTTAATTTTGATTCTGTTTGTAATGCAGTTTTTTGAGAAATGAATATTTTGATTGATTTGAATCTTTTTGATATTTCGATAATTTTACCTTGATAATCATACCCATCCCCATTAAAAACAATTATGTCATGGTGTAACGGAACCCGCAAAACAAGACCGATATGACGGCTCGCTTGATCGTCTAAATCAATTGTGTTGTTAATCTCGATGTTTCCGCAATGGTAAATTCTGGTCGTGCGCATGAGTTTATTTTATAATAAGTATGGTATATTTTGTACATGATTAAGTTTTTTAATAATTTAAATCTCACTTAAGGATAATCTCATGGCAGCGATTTTATTATTTGATACATTGATTTTTTCAAAACGGCTCATCAAAGCCGGTATGCCCAAACAGCAGGCTGAAGCATTAGCCGAAGCTCACAAGCATTCCCTTCAAGATTCGCTTAAAAATGGCCTCGCCTCTAAAAAAGATGTCATTAAGGCTAAAGAAGAACTAAGTGCTGAGATTACCGAAATTAAAATTGATATGCAATTAATGCGAAAAGAATTTGAGGGTAAATTTAATTTATTGTACTGGATGATGGGTTTTGTATTAACATTTTGTATCTCAAATTTTTTTCTGGTACTTAAACCTTATTTATGAACATTAAAATTGCTACACGCCAAAGCCCTTTAGCGCTAAAACAAGCAGAACTTGTAAAGCTTGCAATTAAAAAACATCATCCCAACGTGGAAGTTACATTTGTACCACTTGTCACACAAGGCGATAAACTTTTAGATCATCACTTAGCATCATTCGGTGGAAAAGGATTATTTATTAAAGAATTAGAACATGCTTTGCTTGAAGAAAAAGCGGACATAGCCGTACATTCTATGAAAGATATGCCAGGACATCTCACTCCTGATCTTGAAATGACAGCCTTTATGGAAAGAGATGATCCCAGAGATGTGCTAGTTTCATCTCAATATAAGTTACTCAGTGATATTCCAAAAAATCAAAAAATTGGCACAGCAAGTTTAAGAAGACAAGGCATGATAAATTTTCATCGCCCCGACCTTACAACCGAAACATTACGCGGCAATGTAAACACAAGGCTTTCCAAATTAGATGCCGGTCAATATAGCGCAATTATTTTAGCTGCCGCGGGTTTACACAGATTAGGACTTTCTAAAAGAATTCAATATTATTTTTCACCCGAAGATAGTATACCAGCTGTGGGACAAGGTATTATTGGTATCCAATGCAGAAAGTTAGATAAAAAAATTAAAAAAATATTATTACCTTTAGATCATCTTCCTTCCAAAATATGCTGTATGGTAGAAAGGCGATTCAATCGAGCTTTAGAAGGAAATTGTCATTCTCCAATTGGAGGATATGCCACGCTATTAAATAATCAAGTTCACCTACGAGGATGCGTGTATTCTCTTGATAAACCCATTTGTTTAAAAACTGAAGAACATTTTTCCTATGATCCTGCTTCTCTGGATAAAAATATTGCTTTAGCTGTGACGAAATTAATGGATCAGGGAGCAAGTGAATTGCTCCACCATGCTAAATAAATTTTAATGAAGTTCGTTTATACAGATGGTGATAAAAGCCAATAACGGAATAATCAGCGTGACGATATTTAGAAATTATATCAAATTCTCTAAGAGTTTCAGCCGTATCCACACTGTAGCCTTTATTGGAAAGCAAAATATAACGGGTTTTTAATAAAAATAAATTATTTTCAAATAACAATGCCCGGCCAATATTGGGTTTTGTTTTATTGATCAAATACTGGACCGGGCTATAATCATCAACACCAATTGAATTATCTTTCAAAATTTCTTCAACCATATCGATAGCCCCTTGTTTTGGACATGTAAATCCCGCACTTTCTAAAATTTCAACAGCATAAAAATTGAACACGTTAAACCCTGGTATTAGCTTTAAAACATCTTGCTCAAAATCATTCAACATTGTTTTATCCATAAAAAGTCCTTTAACGTCAGTTTTAAAAAAACATTATTCAATCACTGTTTATTGAACTTTTGTAGCAGATAATTATGCGCATAATTTCCTGGTATAATTTCCAAAAAATTTATTGCTATAATGGATTTTCATGCTTGAGAAAAAGGATAATCTTATGATGACAGAAGTAGATGAAAGCAGAGGGTTAGTTAAAACCACTTGGGATAAAGTGCGCCATAGGGTGGCAAAGGTTGAACCTATATTTGCACAATTAGTGGATGAGATCGGGCCTGATAAAAGTTTTCCTGTGTTTTTGGCCTATTTTCCTTATGGGGAAATTGAAGGAGACACAATTAGTCCGATATTACCTCGAATTAATGGCGGAAGTTACAGGCTATCTGACCCTGATGTACCCAAAGAAGTTTATAAACATTTAGGTTATGGCGCAACGAGCGCACCATTTGGAATGGTACTTGATAAAAATTTTGAACTATTTATTGATTTAAAAGATGAAAAACGCACGATTCCTTGGTTGATTTATTCTCCTGGAGATTTTTTTCCATTTTCGAGAATTTTAATCAAAAACAATTCGCGAATTTATGCTCCAAATGGAATTCTAACATCTGTATCTGGTCTTCGTTCAATTTTCATGCTCCCAAATATTGGCTGCACAAAAAACCATAGCAACTTACAAGATGAATTCAAGCTAAAAAAATCTGCTCCTAAATCATTGTATGATCATTGGGATGTTTTCAAAGAACTTGTCAACAAATCAAACTATGAGTGGCGGGCTTGCATGCTTTATTTTTCAAGCAAATGGACTGATAAACTTCAAAACGACAAAAATTGGATAGCACTTAAATTATATTTACATGAATTATCATGGAAAAAATATGAGTACCAGCAAAACCGCATCTATTATGATTTTGTTTTTTCTATCATACAAAAAAAACGCGGCTTAAAACCAAATCCATACTTGACTGACACAGCAAAACACTTATTTGAAATTTCAATTGGTGCTGCTCCAGCTTATGCTCCCCAATGTGATGATGGAAGCTTACCAATTGAACTATTACAAAAAATTTATGTTGAATGCTACGGCTTAAAAAAATATCTCCCAACCATAATGGCACCCGTTCATTTTAATTTTGAAAATGCTGTTGATTCTGTATATTATTCTTTGCAAAATCCCTCAACTTTTGTTTTTTCCCCAAAATCTCGCAAAACTTTAAATGCACTCGTGGAGCTGCGCGAAATGGAACATATTATGAAAAGATTTATTGAGGAATTATCCAAGCCAAATTCAATATGTTGCGATACAATCATGGGTTCTATAGCAAAAAAAATGGAATTCAAATATTTTCATAACGAACGAGACTCTCAAGGTGTTATCACACCAACAAACATTCTTTCCTCATTTGATAATAGGTTTGATGCGATGCATTACAAACATAAAGCAATTGAAGCAAGTTTTGCAATTGATGCTCCATTTTTAAGAGGATGTATTAGTATAAAGAAACAAGTTAAATCTGAATCACCGTAGTTTTGTTAGCAACATAGCTTTTTTTAACAACCTGCGTCATATTAGAAAATTCTCTTATAACCTCAACTGGATTTGCCCAGTATTCACCATGTGATAACTGTTTTTTTAACCCAATAAAATCATTTTTTTCAAATGCCTCTTTGATATCATTGGATTGTTGGTGAATTAAATGATTTTTAGAAAATTGATATCGAGGTGTATTAGCTAGCTGCTCCAAAAAAGAAACTGTATTCATAAATATACCCAATTTAAAAAGTAAATACCTATCATAAAAAATTTCATCAACGCCTGTCACCCCGGAAAATTTTTGTTACCAGACCTGCAATGGTGATACAAGCTTTCACAAAAATTTATCCGGGGCCCAGATGCAAGCGAGAATATTTCGCCTTTTATAATTATAAAGTGTTGTTACTGGGCCCCGTATAAATTCCTGTGGAATCTTGAATATCCATTTAAAATCCTTTGACAGGAATTTTACGGGGTGACAGTGTCAGCGACAATCTGGCATTCTGTGCGTTTGCCACCCCCATCAAGCTTTTAATTTTTCTTCTTTACAAAAACCACACAAGCAATCAAACAAACCATTCCAATTATACCACTTAAATACCAAATGATCTTTCCGCCAAAATGATGGTAAACCAAAGCACCAAGATAAGGCCCCACGACCACACTCGTTGCGAAAACTGATTGGTATCTTCCCAAACTCTCCCCTTTTTTCTTTTCATCTGCGTATTGGTAACAAACGAGTTGTGCAAGTGAAATAAAAATCATTTCCCCCAAAGATTCGACCAAGCAAGCTAAAACAGCTATCCAATAATAGACAGCAACACTTAGCATAGCCATACCTAAACCATATAATAACGCCCCTATTCCCATCATTAAAATTTTATTGTGGTGCTTAAAATATCCCACCACAGGCACTTGTAACAAAACAATTAATATCGTATTGATAATAAATAAATATCCAGAACTTTTTAATCCCATTTGAGGAAATAAATCGTGTAAATATATGGGATAGGTTGTTCCCAATTGAGCGATAATCAATCCAATTAAAAACAAACAACCCAACCCCAACATAACTATTTTATTATCTTTTTGATGATACCCTTCAACCATTTGAGTTAAAACAGGATTAAGATGAATATTTTTTTGTTGGCTATTCTGTTCAAAGATTAAATAACATCCTACAAGCGACATCATGATTGCAAAAAGCATAAATATATAATGAAATCCATACTGAGAAAAAAAGCTGACAATCATGGCGGAAATACCCATACCTAAATTTGAGGCTGTATATAAAATATTAATGGCATTTAATTTTTCTGCATCGCCGGATTTGCACTGCCTTAATACAAAAGTGTTGTTTGCAGTCTTGAATATATACGACGATGTTCCCCATAACATTAAACATAATATTAATTCTGTGACGTGAGTCAATTTAAGAAATAATAAAAAAACAACAGCATTACAAAATATACTAATAATAGAAATGCGAGACGGTGAAAACTTGTCAGAGAGTTTTCCGCCCAAAAATCCACCTGCTATCGTACCAACACCATAACAGGAAATCATCGCGCCCGCAGTGACAATATTGATATGTAAAATTTTGACAAAATAAAACGATAAGAAAAAAACTATCCCGCCTGATGTTGCATTAATTAAACTTAATATAATTCTAGGCCAACATGAATTTGGAAGTTCTAAAAAACTTACCATATAATTTTTTGCAAATGCTAAAACAGATCGCATGTTACTTTAAATCTTCAATATTAATATTCAATGCCTTCAACATATTCATATCTATGGGTGTTTTAGCCAGCGGAGGAATACATAAAGTTGTCAAAGAAGTGATCGCAGCCTTCGTTAAATTATCTAACGTAATGTTATCTAAACGGGGATCAAAATGCGGATATTGAGCAGCTTCATATAAAATAATTTCGTGTGAAGTTGGATATTTTTTTTCAAGCGCTATTTTTAATAAATTAATTCCATTCGAGTTATCATGATTGCGCGGATGATCTAATGCGCCAATACTGCCTACTTGCCATAAAATTAAATAACAATTTGGATCATAATTTTTTTCACGAATTAAAAAATCAGTGGCCTCAAAAGATTGGCATCCGTATGTGCCTGGGTCAATTAAACAATCAGCAAATAAACAATCTTCAGCAGAGATACCTGGCAACACCCTCGCATCATACCCTTCTTTTTTTGCTTTGATAACAGCATCTAACCCCGGTTGTGCAAATACAGCAGGATGACCATATATAACTACACACACATGACATCCTTGATACAAAGTTTCTAAGATGTAATCCGTAATTGCTCTATAACAATGTAATCTTAGACGATGTTTGACATAAAGCTCATCCAATGATTCCGCCTTTGGGTTGGTTTTTTTAATCCATTCTTTCATGGCAGGTTCATTAATCAAATACAATACTCGTTCGGATTGTTCAATATATACTCTTGCTTCGGTCGTGAGGTGTGAAACAAATTTGATACCCGAACCAACAACCGTAAGCGATGATGCTTTGTTCATAGATTTGATCAAAAATAATAAAAAACAACTATACGCTAATATTCTCATTTGACCAATAAAAAAATGCCGGAATAGAAACTATTCCAGCATTTTCTCCTGTTATTTAGATATTATCATTATTAAGCATGCTGTGAATTACCAACAAATACATTAAACATATCTTGATCCATTGGAAGCCCAGTGACGTTTTCTGTTGTTGTAATTGTACCATTATAAGTAGTCCCTGAACCTGGAGCAGTGATATGCAAAGTATCCAATTCACTGTTTATCTGTGCAACATTGCCATCTATGGTCAGATTATTCGTTCCATTTCCTGTTATGGTTACTCCGTCAGAAGAACTGAACAAATTAGGGTCAATGAATAACTGAGCAACAAATCCCCCACTGCCTGTATAAACCAAACTAATATTAGTCGTATAACTTATCGTCGAATCTTGGTCAGCGACTCCAAACCCAGCCATGGGCGCATTATTAGCGCCACCTGAAAAAATTATAAGAAATCCATTAAAATCAACCGAACCGCCATATGAATTAACGGGTGGAAACATATCTCCCATAATGTTCACACTTGCATCACTTTGATTAATTGAAAACGCAGTCGTGCCGCCATTTACAGAAGCATCACCAAACCCTGCAATTACTCCAGATGTTTGATCCCATGCTTGATATTCAATACTTGCGAATCCAGAATTTTGATCCATTCCTGGAATATAACGAACATAATCTGCATCACCGAGCAGTAATGCATGAGTAGCACTTACTCCTGTTATATTAACCCAATCAGTATTATTCAAAGAATACTGCCATTGACCAATACTATTATCCGCGACTGTTATTGCGACGCCTCGTAGTGCGCCAGCATCCACATCTGTATCGAAATTAACTAATAATTGATCGCCAACTTGCATAGCGTTTGAAATAGTACCCTCAGGAACATCCGCTAAATCATGAGAGATAGGAGTTAACACAGGCGCATCATTTTGTCCAAATACATCAAAATGTAACGTCCCCGTGCTTGATGCACCAAAAGAATCCACAACTGTATAGTTAATATTATCCGAATATTCCACATTCGCCGCAAGATGCTGTATACCAGACACGCTAGCGTCATATATTAAATTACCTGCACTATCAAGTGTCACATGTGCACCCAATGATGAAGTAATATCTTGTGGAACAAAAGAAAAACTGTCTCCATCAGGATCAGTCACTAAAAATGCTAATCCAGAAATATGAGAAACCTCATCTTCGATTATTGTAAAATCAGGAACAACTGGATTGATGACAGGTGCATCATTCACAGGTGCAATATGGATAGTTGCTGTTGCAATACTTTCAGGGCCTGTTACTCCAAGACTGTCCACCACTCGGTAACTAAAACTATCATCACCATTATAATTAGCTCCAGGTTGATAACTGAATGTTCCATTAGCATTAAACACGAAATTAATGGCGTGTGATGGTCCTGAAATTAACTGCGCCGTGATTCCATCATGATCTGCATCGGAATCATTGGTTAATACACTACCATACATTGTTAAAGGTGCGTCTTCATTAATGTTATACACATCCCCTCTTGCAATAGGCGCTCTGTCCTCCACATATACTTTCGCTTGAGCATTAAGATAAACATGATAAGCCATATGATCGTATGCCAGCATGACTGGCGCACCCTGAGACCAGCCCGTATCCATAAAATTATAGGAATCATTTTGACCCAGTTTAAGCACTACCGAATGCAGCGAACCCGTTGCGTCATTTACACCTTGGGTTTCTTGAATAATGCCTGCTAAAGAAAAATTAGCCGTATTGCCGGAACCTGTGCCAAAACTGGTTATATCAAAAACTTCAAATCCGTTAATGTTTGCCCCGCTCACTATATTGAGCGTCAAACCGTTTCCTGAAAGATCTAAAGTATCCAGCCCGGTCCCGCCATTTAGTTTACTGCCAAGCGAAGCGCTGCTAACCACCACAGTGTCGTCTCCGGCGCCTGCATTTACATTACTAGTACTTGATACAATAATTGTATCACTTCCTGATGTACCGTTTATTACTGTTGCCATGATACTTCTCCTCATTTCATTAAGTCTGTCTATAAGGGGAAGTATAGGTAACTTTTGGAAAGTTGGGAGAAACTGGAATAAAATAATTATTTTTCCCGCAAACCTTCCTCTTTTGCTTTGATAAGAGGTTTTAACAAATATTGCATCACAGTTTTTTGACCTGTTTTAACATATACGGTAGCCGCCATGCCAGGCATGATGTGCAGTTTTTCGCCATTATGTTCGATATAACTTTGTTTAGTTCTGACATTCACAAGATAATATGAACGCCCTTGTAATGCAGGATTTGCCTGTTTATCTTCAATGGTATCGGCACTGATATGTTCAACCATGCCTTTTAAATCGCCGTAAATTGAATAATCATACGCGCTGATTTTCACACTGACTTGCTGACCGATTCTTATAAAAGCAATGTCTGCAGGCATTATGCGCGTTTCAATTAATAGTGTATCTTCTATAGGAACGATTTCCATCAATCCCGTACCCGCCTGTACAACACCGCCTATTGTTGTAAAATTTATTTTTTTGACAATGCCCTCTACAGGTGAGCGAATCGTACCGTGAATAATTTTATCTTGTAAAGATTTTAAAGCTTCTTCTACAGATTCCAACTTGGCATTATTCTGATTCAAATCTGTCCAGGCAGATTCATAAAATTGATTTTTTCTCGCTTGCCACTTTTGTCGCGCATCATTTGCCGTCAGCAGCATTCTTAAATAATCTATTTTAGCGATATATCCTTTATCAACACCCACAGCCATTTCATTTGCTTGTTTTTCAGCGTTTTCTGCGCTGCTTTTTAATAGTTTAATATCTTCCGCCAAATCCGCTTTTCGTCGTTCAAATAATTTTGTTTCTCGTTTAACCAAATCAGTATTTTCTTTTTCAAAATCTGTTGGAAATGTAATATGATCTTCCCCGTAAGCTTCAGCTCGCAATCTAGCCACTACTGCTGTTAATGCTAAATATTGTGCTTTAGATTGTTCATAATCCGAACTATTTCGTGTTGTATCCAATTGAACCAAAATTTGATTTTTTTTAACCACATCACCTTCACGAACAAATATTTCTTTAATAATTCCACCATCAACACTTTGAATCATTTTAACTTGAGAAGCTGGAATCACTTTTCCTTCTCCTACCACGCTTTGTTCAATGGGAGCAAAATAAGCCCAAATTAGAAAGATGACTAAAAACCCCGCAATAATATATAAAAACCAGGCAGCAGCAGGAGATGTTTTATTCAATAATGCAGCTTTTGTATCAGCGATATAGTCTTCATCTTTATCTAACATATTAAATTAACTCCATTTAGACGTACTATTTGTATGAGTAGAAGCATGTGGTTGTAATTGATGTTGATGCAATTCTGCTAACACTTTATCACGCGGACCATCTAAAACAATCTTACCTCCATCCATCACAATGATTCTATTGACCAATGCTAATAAAGATAATTTATGTGACGCAACAATTAAGGTTTTATTTTCAATAAATGTTGACATGTGCTGAATCCATTCTCGTTCAGTTTGTTCATCCATTGCACTACTGGGTTCATCCCATAATAGCAAAGCAGGATTCATTAAAATCATTCGTGCAATTGCCACTGCTTGGCGTTGTCCGCCAGATAATCCTTCTCCTCGCTCTCCAACAGGCATGTCATAGCCCATAGGATGTTTTTGAATAAATGCTTCTACACCAGACAATTTTGCCGCATGGATAATCTCATCTATTTTAGCAGTAGGTTTTCCATATAAAATATTTTTTCTCACTGTTCCAGAAAACAATATACTTTCTTGTGGTAAATAATTAATATGCTTTCTAAAATCTCCAGGATCAAACTGTGTATAATCTATGTTATCAATATACAATTGACCTTCTTGTGGTGTATAAAATCCAGCTAATAATTTTAATAACGTTGTTTTACCCGATCCTGTTCTGCCAATAAGGCCGATTTTCTCACCAATAGCAATATGACAAGAAATATTATTTAGCGCTGATTGCACTCTTTTTGCATAATAAAAATTGATTTTTTCTAGTTTTACATTTTGTTTTATAGACTCTAACAATAAATAATTTTTATTCTCCGGCCGTTCACTTGGCGTTACCATCACTTTGCTTAAATTATTTAATGAATCTCTTGCTTGTTCAAACCGCAGCATGATATTTATAAACTGATTAAATGGAGTCACTATTCTGCCGCCTAAAATCGTACAGGCAATAAGGCCACCCATGGTTAGATTTTTTGAATTAATTAAATATACACCCACAACAACCATGAGAATCGTCATTAATTGCTGTGCAATCTGCATAGTATTTGTCACTATACTGGAAATCAGACGAGACTGAATATTAATTCTGCCGCCCCATCCTACTAATTGCTCCCAATCACGCTGTATTAATCCTTCCGCCCGTGTACTTTTAATTGTTTCCAACCCTGTGAGACTTTCCACTAATAAACCGTTTCTTTTAGCTAACACTGATGCCCATTGTTTGACGTAATGCTGTGTAGGTTTATGCGCGAATAAAATAATCAGTAACAATACAGGGATCATAAAAAGTGGGACAAGTATTAAATAATTCCCGATATAACCAATCGCGAGTAAAAATATCAACATAAAAGGTAAATCAATTAATATCACCAATGTTGCTGATCCAAAAAAATCTTTTAAAAATTCAAACTCACGAAATTGACTAACAAACGCTCCTACGGAATCAGGTTTGCATTCCAAACGCATACCAAGTACTTTTTCTAATAGAACACTTTCCATACTTACAACTGCTTTTTTACCACTAAAATCGATGAGATATCCTCTAAGAATACGCAATAAAAAATCGAATATATAAATTAATACAATGCCTGAAAATAAAACCCATAGCGTTGTTATTGCATTATTCGGAATAACCCTATCATAGACATTCAATGTAAAAAGAGGTGTAACTAAAGTAAAAACATTAATGAGAAATGCAGCAATAAGCACGTGCATATAATATTGACGATACCGCCATAATGTTTGCCAAAACCATTGTGTCGTTGGTTTTTCCTCATGTCCATTCATCGATGCTGATGGATTTAATTGAATAAGCATTGCATACCCTGAATAAATAGAAATCAAATCTGAAATTGATTTCTCTTCAGTCTTTTTTAGCTCAGGAGAATAAATTGTCGCATTGTTTTTTTCTTCATCTAATTGTAATAAAACAGCTAACTGATTGTCTTTAAGTTGTAATAAAACTGGATACAGCAAAGATGAAATATCCAGCAACTCACGCTGAATTAATTTAGCTGACAACCCTGCTTTTTCTGCTGCCCTAACGAATAACGCAGGTGTTAGCTTTCCATTGACTAGTGGAAGACCTGCACACAATGTTTCTTTAGATTTTGATAGATGATAATGTTCCGTAAAAAACATTAAGCTTTCTAATAGCAAATCTGGTTTTTCATCGTTTTCCACAACCATGTGTAGTATCCCGTTATATATACGATATAGTTAATTTTACTAATTCAACTTATGCAGCCAATGGATCACAGAAGCAACAGCAATACATTTTCATGCGGGAGTAACCGGTTGTGCCATTGCAACATCTACATGTTCCAACCAACCTGACAGCTTCCACGCATACGCATTGGGCTCACGTGTAAATGGATTCACTTTAAGTAACAATGTTCCAATACCCACACCTGATGTATGTTGCGCTCGTGTATCATCACTGTGTCCAGAATTTGCTGAATCAGATACTCTCACCAAAAAAGTATCGTCATGATTTTCAACAGGAATAGGTTGAGACATCACCACCATCACATGTCCTCCAGCGCCAAATCGAGAGCGACCATGATACCGAAAAACTAAAATAGCACCGGGTTTTAATCTGCCTACATCTTTAATTTTTTGCCAAAAATGCCATGATTGATCGGGCAGCTTTCTAAAAAAATCATAATAATCAAACGAACTGGGTTTACTTGAATGTGTCCATTGAGTGAGCGCAGCATAGGCTTCTGGTTCAGCACGATTTAATAGTTGATCCACATAACCTGAACAATCTTCTTCATAAATCCCTCGAGACAAATCAAAATACCCGCCGCCAAAACGATAGCTCGTATGGTGTAATACACCAATAGCACGATTAACAAGAGACACTAATCTTTGTCTTGTTGTCTCAGGTGGTGATGGTGATGGCGATTCCGTATCCAGCGATGTGTTGTCTTCCATGTTGATATTATTGAATTGACCCTCTGAAGTTTGAGCTGAGTTTGACCCTTGAAAAACCGATGGTACAGGCAAATTGATATCAGATTTTGTTTCTTTAAGCGGCATATTGGTGTTCAAGTCATCAGCTAGATTATTATTTGTAATGTTTTGCTCCTCATTTACATTGTTTTTTTTCAATGTTGAATGATGATGATGAGAATGGTATACAACATGATGACGCTTATGGCGTAAGGTTTGTTCATGATGCGATGTTCTATTTTTCAGAACGGCATGATGTATATGTTTATGCACATGTTTTGAATGCGAATGATGCTCCACTGCAAAAGTAATCTTGATTGCACTGAAAAAAACAACAATTCCTATAACAACTTGCTTAACTGAATTTTTAATACTCAACAACTTTACCTCACAAAATCTCCAAAATAATTTCGAAAATTAAAATTATTTCATTTTCCAAAATTATGATTCAAATTTTTCAACCGTTCGAACTGCTGTACCAGCTTTTCCAATGTCGCTGTGTTATCACTTAATTTTTCGCGTTCTTTTTCAACTACTTGTGCGGGTGCTTTATTAATATAATCTGAATTGTTTAATTTTTGTGATGATTTTTCTATTTCTGATTTAAACTTTTGAATTTCTCTTGTGAGTCTTGTTTTTTCTGCGTCTATATCAATATTGTCGTCAAGCGGAACAAATATTTGTAAATCATTTATGACAGCGGCAGCACAATGTTCTTGAGGGCCATCTACCCATAGACTTTTTTCGACACGCGCTAGTGATAATATCACCGTATGAAAATCATTGACTAAGTCATGATCTTTCGCGTTTTGTGAATATAGTAACACAGTAATTTTATGATTAGGTGAAATTTTATTTTCGCTGCGAATATTGCGAATAGCCGTAATAAATATTTTTAACCACCCTATTGTTTCCTGGGCCTCTTCAAAAACCATATTATGATTATGTTGAGGATAGGGTTCTTTTTGAATAAAACCTTTATGCCCCATACGATGATATATTTCTTCAGTGATAAACGGCATCAAAGGATGCAGTAAAATTAAAATTTTTTCTAACACATTTAATAGCGTATCTATATTAAGTTGAATTTTTGAAAATTCAAGATACCAGTCACAATAATCGTTCCAGATAAAATCGTATAAACTTTGTGCAATCAGATCAAATCTATACAGCTTGAAATTTTCATGAACCGATTTTATTGTTTTCTCCAAACAGGAAAGAATGTATTTATCGAACAAAGATAATTGATTGATACTTTGTGTATCTGCCATAAAATCGACATTCTCTTTTTTGCTTAAAACAAACCTTGCAGCATTCCAGAGTTTATTACAAAAATTTCGATATCCTGCAATTCGGCCTAAATCAAATTTAATATCGCGGCCAGTATTGGCTAGAGCGCAGAAAGTAAATCGTAACGCATCTGTTCCATGGGCTTCAATTCCTACAGGAAATTCTTTTTGAGTATGCTCGATGATCTTCTGTGCCATTTTAGGCTGTATTAAACCAACGGTTCGTTTTGCAATTAATTCCTCCAACGATATGCCGTCAATCAAGTCAATGGGGTCTAACACATTACCTTTAGATTTTGACATTTTTTGTCCGTATTGATCACGTATTAATCCTGTCATGTAAATTTCTTTAAAAGGAGTTTTGTCTGTAAAATACAAACCGAACATAACCATCCGTGCTACCCAGAAAAATATAATGTCAAACCCTGTAACAAGAACATTCGTGGGATAAAATTTTTCAAGAAATGGCGTTTTATCCGGCCAACCGAGTGTTGCGAATGGCCATAGCGCCGCCGAAAACCATGTGTCTAAGACGTCATCATCTTGTCTTAAACCTTCGCGTTTGATTTTTTCATGGTCGTCTCCAACATAAATTTCACCTGTACTGTCATTATAATAAACGGGTAATCTATGTCCCCACCATAACTGTCGACTAATACACCAATCTTGAATATTATCTAACCATTGTAAATAAGTTTTAGACCAATTCTCAGGAACAAATTTAATTTCATTTTTTTCTACGACTTCTTTTGCTCTTTTTGCGAGCGGATCCATTTTGACATACCATTGATCGGTAAGTAAGGGTTCCAATATTTCTCCTGATTTTTCACCTCTTGGAATTTTTACCTTGTATTTTTCTGTTTTTTCCAATAAGCCTTCTGATGATAATTCATCTATAATTTTTTTTCGTGCAGCTAATCTATCCAAGGATTGATAATGATAGGTGTTTTCATTTAATGTGCCATCTTGATTTAAAATATTGATTGCAATTTCTAATAATGAATGGCGTTTTGCCACTTCGTAATCATTGAAATCATGTGCTGGAGTAATTTTTACACACCCTGTTCCAAAATCCGGCTCTACATATTCATCTGCAATTATCGGAATCCATTTATCTGTTAACGGCAATTTTACTTTTTGACCAATAAATTTTTGATAGCGAGAATCATTTGGATGAACTGCAACAGCTACATCTCCAAATAATGTTTCGGGACGAGTAGTTGCAACGCAAAGATATTCTGAGTGATTAAGAAAATATTTGATTGTCCATAAATTACTCTCTTCTTCTGATGTTATTGCCTCAAGATCAGAAACAGCGGTTCGTAATTTGACATCCCAATTTACTAATCGTTTTCCACGATAAATGAATCCATCTTGATATAATTTGATAAATGCTGTGTTCACAGCATTTTTAAATTCATCATCCATGGTGAATCTTTCACGAGACCAATCTATACTTGCACCCAGTCTTCTCATTTGCCTTGTAATATTTCCACCGGAAAGATTCTTCCATTCAAATACTTTTTCAATAAATTTTTCACGGCCGAGGCTTTCCCGAGATATATTTTCAGCTTCTAATTTTCGTTCAACGACAAGCTGTGTGGCAATGCTGGCATGATCCACACCCCCTTGCCATAAAGTTTCATTTCCGCATCCGCGATGGTATCGAATGAGGGCATCCATCAATGTATGCTGAAATCCATGCCCCATATGTAAACTACCTGTTACATTAGGCGGAGGCAGCATGATACAGTAAGGTAATCGATCCATTTTTTGGGAGTTTTGCGAATTTGTTTGAAACCCTGGCTTAAAACATTCCGCTTTTTCCCATTCTTGCGCCCAATGCGCTTCAATAATTTTTGGCTGGTAGTTTTTATCCATCTGCATTTAGGTATAATCTCGATTATGAAAAAATTCAATGAAATTCATCAGGGTGTATTAAATCATATTTTTCATAAATTAAGTATATTAAATACTGTGGAAAATCAGATTTATCCCTATATTCCCGGCGATCTGCGCGATTTTTGCAGATTGGCTAATTTTGAGAATAATATTTTAATCTTCGCTGTTAAGAACAGCTTATGGGCAACAAAGCTTAAATTTAGCATACCTGAAATACTCGAAAATATTCGAACTAAAGCTTGCTTGCCTGGCGTAGCATCTATAAGTTATTATATAGAGCCTGAGTTTGAACAGTTGTTTTGCGGTACGTAATTTAGGTCTTGGTAGTATTACTGGAAAATTTATCAATAGTATGAGGAGATGTTAAATGTGTAAAAAACCCATGTGCAGCAAAATTTATGGCAGTATTGTACTCATTCTTGCAATAGTTTTGGGCGCACTTGTTGTCAACGTCTCTATTGAGAATGTTGATAAAGTTATGATGCTCATCAAATTCTTTGATGTCATGATCCCAATTCTTGCTGTTGGCGCTTTAATCAAATACAACTTCTGTTCCACCAAAAAATCACATTGCTGTTGCGGAAAATGTGGAACTGAAAAATCAGACAAGTAATGCGCAACCATCGATTAATTAAGTTTTTAATAGCTTTATCGCTATTTTTCGTGAGCTTTCATGTGCTTTCACAACCCACCCAAGGGGTTGTGGGTACATGGCTCACAATCGATGATGAAACTAATACTCCTCGCAGTATTCTAAAATTATTTATAGATAAGCACGGATATCTTAATGGCCAAATTATCAAAATTTATTTTAGAAAAGACGAGAAAGATACCGATGTTTGTACAAAATGTACTGATTCTCGATTTAAAGATAAACGCATTATGGGGATGGTCGTGATGTGGGGACTGAAACAACTCGATTATAGAAAATGGACAGACGGTTATATCCTCGATCCCAAAAATGGCCAAATTTATCGATGCAATCTTACTTTAACTCCCAATGGTCAAGAATTAAACGTCAGAGGCTACATTGGTTTTTCATTGCTTGGACGCACCCAACACTGGATGCGCGTTGAGCAATAACGATGAAACTCTGTGGATTTGAAGCAAACAATGAATCGCCTTTCTTTTTAATTGCTGGCCCATGCGTCATAGAAAGTAAAGAGTTGGCGACTGAAACAGCGGGATACCTTAAAGAAATCACAGCTGAGCTTAATATCAATTTTATTTATAAATCGTCCTACGATAAAGCAAATCGCTCATCTCATCAGAGTTTTCGAGGATTAGGTATTGAAAAAGGTTTAGAAATTCTTTCTTATGTTAAAAAAGAATTTAAAATCCCTATTTTAACAGATGTTCACGAAGACACCCCCTTAAATGAGGTTGCGTCAGTGGTAGATGTTCTTCAAACACCGGCGTTTTTGTGCCGTCAAACAAATTTCATTCAAAAAGTGTGCTCGGTTGGTTTACCAGTAAATATTAAAAAAGGGCAATTTTTATCTCCATGGCAAATGAAAAATATCGTAGAAAAAGCAAGGGCTGTCGGAAATCAGCAAATTATGGTTTGTGAACGCGGCTTTTCTTTTGGATATAACAATTTGGTCTCTGATATGCGCTCTCTTGTTATTATGCGCGATACAGGATGTCCCGTAGTTTATGATGCAACACATTCTGTCCAACTTCCAGGCGGTCAAGGTAATTCTTCGGGAGGCGATCGAGAATTTATTCCACCACTTGCAAGAGCATCTATAGCAGTTGGAATTGCTGGAATATTCATGGAAACCCACCCTAATCCAGATCAAGCCTTAAGTGATGGCCCAAACTCTATTCCATTACATCAAATTAAAATATTATTGGAAACATTAAAAAAGATCGACAAAGTTGTAAAATCAAATTAACCCTTGTAGAATCGATTTAATGTTGTATTTAATTTTAATTCCACATTAATAATTAGTTAAGGAGTTCACACTTATGTCGGCGGATCGCATGGTTCATTTTGATACATTAGCATACGCTAATAAGCTGAAAAAAGCAGGTGTTCCCTCTGAGCAGGCTGAAGTTCAGGCAGAAGCCTTGTTGGAAGTTTTTGAAGATCAAACAATTGCCAAAAAAGATTTAACCGCATTTCAAATTGAGACAAAAAAAGATTCTGACATGTTGCGAACTGAAATCAGCAAAGATTTTGAAGTTTTTCGTACAGAAATTAAAAAAGATTCTGAAATATTCCGCACCGAAATTAATAAAGATTTTGAATCATTTCGTACAGAAATCAAAAAAGATTCCGAAATTTTTCGCACAGAAATTAATAAAGGTTTTGAATCGTTTCGTACAGAAATCAAAAATGATTCCGAAATTTTTCGCACAGAAATTAATAAAGATTTTGAATTGTTTCGCGCAGAAATCAAAAAAGATTCCGAAATTTTTCGCACAGAAATTAATAAAGATTTTGAATCGTTTCGTACAGAAATTAATAAAGATTTTGAATCGTTTCGTACAGAAATCAAAAAAGATTCTGAAATATTTCGCACAGAAATTAATAAAGATTTTGAATTGTTTCGCACGGAAATTAAAAACGATATTGAGCTCTCTCGCGCTGAAAGTAAAAACGATTTAGAAGCATTTCGCAGTGAAACTAAACATGAATTTCATAATGTTTATTTAAAAATTGCTGAAACAAAAACTGAATTAATCAAATGGATGTTTGGCATTTCAATGGCACAAGCCACATTGATTGTTGCACTATTAAAATTTATTCATTAAATTTCAGCTTTACCATTTACTTCCAGAAAATATTTTGTAAGAATTAATGAGAGAAACTCAATAAAAGAAACAAAAAGGCTTTATTACTTTTAATAGCTCATGTTACGCATAATTGAGTTAAAAGGAATCTATCGTGAAGATCGTAAAATATAGGGATATATTTTACGATCAAGGGATATGGGTTCGTCTGAACGATGATTCCTTTGTCCTCTTGTCAGTCTCTGCGTAACATGAGTTAATAGGTTGAAATTACTGATTAGATCATATAGGTTCACTTTTAAAAAGCTTCATTAAATTAGTATGTATTTTATCTAAAAGGAACAAAAAATGTCGAAAATTCGCCAAATTCTTGCTCGTGAAATATTAGATTCTCGTGGAAACCCCACCGTAGAGGCGGAGGTTATTTTAGATAATAACATCAGTGCAAAAGCTCAAGTTCCTTCTGGAGCATCGACAGGTACAAGAGAAGCATTAGAATTACGAGATCACGATTCCAAACGCTATTTGGG
>Ga0207667_10001552_pt1 | contig 28902 bp, 14 predicted proteins | sample KBSCornC52_FD_184301 | JGI IMG/M metagenome (GOLD analysis project Ga0207667, IMG submission 184301) | Corn rhizosphere microbial communities from Kellogg Biological Station, Michigan, USA - KBS Corn C5-2 (SPAdes) (version 2) | ecosystem: Host-associated > Plants > Roots > Rhizosphere > Soil ...
CTGACGCTGCCGAGCGCGCCGAGCGCATCATGGCTCCCCCGCTCCGCAGCGAGCAGATCGGCGTTGAGCTCGAACTGACGCGCGCGGGTCGCGATGGTGCGCGCGGCGGTCACGGCCGGCGCCTGCGCATCGACCAGCGCGGCCAAACGGTCGACCGATTGCTGATCGCGCACGATCAGCAGGACGAGATTGAGCAGGAATGCAACTCCAACCAGCCCCCACCAGAACAAGGCGGGCGAGGATCGTGTCGGCAGCAAGCCGTGTTCACGCAGCACCGGCGTGAAATCGTAGCGGATGCCCCCCTCGCTGGCCGGCAACAGCATGACCCTCGTCGGCACGAGCTGCGCCGATATTGCAGCGCTGATCGCTCTCGCCGCAAGTTCTCGTGGCAGGATCGCGACGGCGGCTGACGACGCCGCAGAGACCCCACCCTGCGCCAGCGGCTGGATCGCAACCAGTGTCTCGTCCGACGGCAGCGGCATCAGCCGTTCGATTTCCAGCTCGACAAGCCGCCGCATGTCGGCCGCGCCGAGACGCGGAACGGTCAAGCTGCGCGTCAGCCCCATAGGCTCGGGAATGGCGAGCACGACGCGCGCATCGCCTTGGGCTGGCTTGGGAACCGGGCGGCCGCCGCGAAGATAAGAAAGATCCCCGGCACCGTCGAACAGCGCAAGCGTACCTTGCGCGCCCCCGCCGATACGCCAGCGGGCAGGCACGAGTTCGCTCAGCTGACTGATCCACCAGCGCAAGCCACCGAGCGCCCACGAGCGGACGGTGGCCATATCGGCGTTGAGGATGGCGTTGACGCTCACGGCCGCGCCAGCGCGTCGCAGCGGCCGCTCATGCGATCGATCCGGCAGGCGGTGTTGAGCGTCACCTGCGGCCTGATGACGAGATCGGGCCAGCTGCGGGCATCGCCGGCGGGAAAGTGCACCCGTACCCGGATCAGCTGCGGCGGCTGCGGCTGATCGAACCAATAGCGCTGCCACACGCCCTTGCCCGCCGCGAAATAGGCAAGCGAAAGCTCGCCGGTGCCGCTCAGCAGCCGTGTCGCGCTCCAGCCGATCAGGCTCGGCGCGCGAATGTCGACATTCTCGGCAAGCGAGGAGGCCGAGAACAGCACAAGATCGCCTGTCGCCATGCGCAGCAGCCGATATGCCTGCGTTTCCGCAGAACCATTGCGACTGAGCGACGGGGCATAGAAGCTGAACACATGCTCGTCGCCCTGAATGTCCACGACCGGATCGGCGCGATCGGCGCGCGGGATTGCCTGAAGATGCTCGACCCGATCCCGCAGGATCGTCTGTGCGGCGATGACGCTCTCGTTCGCCTGATCGGCGCGCTGCATCCGGCCGGCAAGCTGGCGCGCCATGGCGACGCCGCCGAGCAGCAAGGTCGCCACCAGGGACAGGATCGCGAGACTGACGAGCAGTTCGATCAGGGTGAACCCCGTTTGGCGCATGTCCGCCGCTTCGCTCATTGCGCCAGCCGCAGCGTTTCGAGGTGCGCCAGCGTGCGCGAGCCGCCGTCCTGGACGGTGACGGCGACACGGCTGATCGGTACATCCTGATGCGGCGCGTCGCCGGCTTCGGAGCTGATATCGACATGCCACGCCCAGCCGTCAGCGACGCCCTGCGCCGAGCCTGGGGCAACCGGGATGGTCACGCCGACCTGCGCCAGCACCGATCGTGCCTCCAGCATCGCCAGCCGACGCGCCTGGACGTCCGCGGCGCTGCGCTGCGCGTGGGCGATCGTCTGGAAGGTAATACCGAGCATGGCGGCAACGATCGCGAGCGCGATCACCGCCTCCACCAGGCCAAAGCCCTCCTCGTTGCCGCGCGGCATTAGGGAAGCCATTGCGCGAGCCCGGTCTCGGCAAATATGGCGAGCGTGGCGTGCCCGGATGGGCCTGAAAGAATGAGCTTGCCCCCCGATGCGCTGCCGTCTGCGAAAAAGGTGAAACCCGCCCGATCGGATGCGACCTTGATCTTAGGCGGCAGCGTCGAAAAGACTGTACCGCCGACGAAGATCTCCGAGCCATCGGGACCAATGACCAGCGCAACCGGCGTATCGGTGCGGATCGCGCGGGCGCGCGCGGCTGCCGCCGCTCCGCCAAGCGCGGTCCGCGCCTCCGCGAAATGCGCGCCATCGAGCATCCGTTCGATCCGCGGGAAGGCCAGCCCGCCGATCAGCGCCATGATCGCAACCACGACCAGTGCTTCGATGAGCGTGAAGCCCGCAGGCAGCGTTTGGGATGCCGGATCACCAGTTGCCGACATCCTTGTCTTCCCCGCTGCCGCCTTCGTTGCCGTCCGCCCCGAAGCTATAGACATCGATTTCGCGATGCTTGCCCGGCACCTGATAACGATAAGGCTTGCCCCATGGATCGTTGAGCGCAGAGGCGTCGGACAGATAAGGCCCGTTCCAAACCGGCACGCCCGAGGGCGCTTTGACCAGCGCCTCCAGCCCCTCCTGCTCGGTCGGATAGCGTCCGGCATCGAGCCGGAAGAGCTCAAGCGAGGCGACGATATTCTTGATCTGGATCGCCGCCGTCTGGCTGCGTGAGCTGCCGAGATAGCTGATCACGCGCGGCGCCACGATCGCGGCGAGCAGGCCGAGAATGGCAAGCACCACCAGCAGCTCGAGCAGGGTGAAACCTGCTTCGCCTTCGGCGCCTTTTCGCCTGAGCCTCTTGAACCAGATAGGCACATTCATCATTGTGACACCGCAAGATCGTTGAAGCCGAGAAGCGCCGTCATGATCGATGCGATAATCCCGGCGACCGAGGCGCCGAGGACGATCGTGATCAAGGGCGTGATGACGGCGATCGCGCGCTGCAGGCGGACCTTCACGTCATTGTCCATGACATCGGCAAGGCGGGCCAACATCAGCGGAAGCCGCGAGGTTTCCTCGCCGGTGCGCAGAAAGCCGATGGCGACGCGCGGAAAGACTTTGGTCGCTGCCAATGGCCCGGTCAGCCCCTCGCCTTCCTTCACGCCATTCGCGACCTTTTCGACCAGATCACCCATCGCGCTGTTGCCGATCGACCGGCGTGCAAGCGCGAGCGCCGACGGCAGCGGCACCTCGCCTTCGAGCAGGACGCTCAGCGTGCGCGCGAAGCGCGCCGTCTCGAAATTCTTCACCAGCGTGCCGATCTGGGGCAGCGCGAGCGTCACCTCGTCGAGTGCACGGCGCGCGCGCGGGCGCGACAGCAAATGCCGCGCACCAAGCAACAGCGCCACAAAAGCGCCCAGCAGCAGCCAGCCATGCTCGCGCAAGGCCCGGCTTGCCGCCATGATCGATCGCGATGAGGACGGAAGCTTGTCCCCGGCGCTGGCGAAAAGGCTCTCGAACTGCGGCACCACATAAAGCAGCATCATCAGGATCACGCTGGTTGCGAGCGCCAGCAGCATCGCAGGATAGATCATCGAGGTGCCGACCAGCCGGCGCAGCTCGTCGGCGGATTCCAGCGCAGCCGCCAGCCGGGTGAGCGCATCGCCCAATCTGCCATTCGCTTCGCCGGCCTCCGCCATCGCTTGCGCGGTCGGTGGGAACAGCCAGGCGCGGCGCGCCATTGCCTGCGAGAGTGCAACCCCCTCGCGCACCTCCGCCAGCATCGCCGCGAACTGTGCGCGTGCAGCCGCATCCTCGACATTCTCGATCGCGAGCGCCAGCGCCCGATCAAGCGGCAGCCCGGCGTTGAGGAGGACGGCGAGCTCACCGATCATGCGGCGGGTGGCGGCCCGGATCTTGCCATTGGCCTTGCCTTGCTTGTCGGGCAGGCTGGCCGCGCCCTCAGCGATGTCGATCGGAACGATGCCGGTGCGGCGGATATTGGCGATGGCGTGAACGCGATCGGGCGCTTCCACCCGCCCGGACGAGACCCGGCCCTGCGCGTCCACCGCGCGATATTGGAAGGCGGCCACGGCGCCTATCCGCCGCTCGCGACGCGGAGGACTTCCTCGATCGTCGTCAGCCCGGCCGCCGCCTTGCCGATGCCATCGGCGAGCAGGCTGCGCATTCCGCCTGCTTCGGCGGCTTGGGCGATCTCGCGCGTATCGGCACGCCGCAGGATCAGCTTGGCGATTTGGTCATCAACCGCCAGCAGTTCGATCAGCGCGACACGCCCGCGATAGCCGCTGCCATTGCAGGCACCGCAGCCGACCGGCCGATGAAAATGGGTGGCGTCCGGCACGTTGCCGAACGGCGCAAGCAATGCCGGATCGGGCGCGTAGGGCGCGCGGCAGGCCATGCACAGCCGGCGCACCAGCCGCTGCGCGAGCACCGCGGTCAACACCGAGCTCAGCAGGAACGGCTCCATCTCCATGTCAAGCAATCGCGTGACTGCGCCGGCGGCGGTATTGGTGTGGAGCGTGGAAAGGATCATGTGGCCAGTCAGCGCGGCTTGCACGGCAATTTGCGCCGTTTCATGGTCGCGAATCTCGCCGACCATCATCACGTCCGGATCCTGCCGCAGGAAGGACCGCAAAGCGGCAGCGAAGGTGAAACCGATCCCCGGATTGACCTGCGCCTGGATCACGCCCGGCAAGCGATATTCGATCGGATCCTCGATGGTGAGCAGCTTGGTGGTACCGCGATTGAGCTCTGCCAGCGCGGCATAGAGCGTGGTCGTCTTACCGCTGCCGGTCGGCCCGGTGACGAGCACGATCCCGTGCGGCTTGTGCAACGCCTCGCGCAGCGGCGCGGCCAGGCGCTCGTCAAAGCCCAGCGCGGAGAAATTCAGCGCGAGGTTGGACTTGTCGAGAATGCGCATCACGACGCTTTCGCCGTGAATCGAAGGTGCGGTGGCGACGCGCAGATCGATCTCGTGTCCGCGCACGGTGATCCGCAGCCGCCCGTCCTGCGGCAGCCTGCGTTCGGCGATGTTGAGGCCAGCCATGATCTTGATACGCGAGACGAAGGGCGAGCGCATCGCTGCGGGCAGCGCGGGCGCGTCCTGCAACACGCCGTCAATCCGCAGCCGGATGGCGAGCCGATCCTCGGTCGGCTCGACGTGAATGTCGGACGCCTGCGCATCGACCGCGCGCGCGATCAGCCGATTGACCGCGCGGATCACCGGCGCATCGCTGACCAGATCCTTCAGTCGATCGAGATCGTCCTCGTCGACGATCGCATCCTGCGCTTCGTCCTGCGCCTGCGGCTGGCCGTAGAGACGGTCGATGGCGGCATCGAGGTCACTCGGCAGCGCGATCGCGAGCTTGAGCGGACGCCCGAACGCGAACCGCATTGCCTCGATCACAAAAGTGTCAAATGGGTTCGCCAGTGCGACTTGGACGGTCTGCGCGTCCGAAGTGATCGGCAGCACATGACGATCGTGCAAAAAGGGCCCGGAAAGCGCACGCCCCTCAACCGGGTTCGCGGGAAAATCCTGAGGTGCAGCCAGGGGGAGCGATAGTGCACTGGCAATTCCCGATGCCAGCGCCTGCTCGGAGATGAGGCCGAGCCTCGTTACGACCGATTCAATGGGCTCGTCGGTTTCGTTGTGAACGAGCTCGGCGCGCGCCAGCGCTTCGGGTGAAAGCATCCTGCGATCGCGCAGCAGCGCCGTCAGCGAAGTCCAGGCAGGCGTGGGCGCGCAACGCTGATCGGAATCGTGGAGCGGGAGCTCGCATGCCGGCTCCGACACCGCCAGTCCCGTTTGCAATTCCATCCTGTTCACGCGGTTCATCTCATCCAGCGAGCGTGGCGCAGGATCATGCGCCAGGCGCTCGGCCCGCTGCCGGCATTCCCCGTCGTCATCGATTCCCGCGCCGCCTTTTCGGGCACGGGTTTAAGATTCGATTACTACATTTCGATGTCAAAACAGGTGTCCAGGGGAACCACAGATTATTTATCTGACATTAACAAATCACAATTTTGTCATCGACGAACCCTAGACGACGGCTCGGACAAGAAGACAAAAACGAGTCCTTCTGGTCCTCATTGTAGCTTTACTGAACATTTTTTGTAATCATTTCGTAACATAACATGAAGATCGCGAGATCTACATGATATCGTTACTTGTACGCTCAAAAATAAATCACGATCGTTAACCACAATATTATTCCGATCCAAGGATTTTAGGAGAGAGCATAAGCATCGCAGGTTGGAAGAAGGCAATTCCGTTCACGAAAATCCAGTATCGGCGCGGGGGAAACCTTCCCCGCGTTCTTTTGAAAGGAAGCACCACCATGAATAGCACGAAAATTCAGCTCCTGGCGGCAGCCGCCGTCGCGGGGCTGGTCGGCGCCAACGGCGCGCAAGCCGCCGGCGTCTCCTATCCGTCGGTCGATGTTCAGGGCAATGGCGCCTCGTCGATCATCGTCGTTCTCAACAAGACCGAGAACTGCCTCGGCGGGCCGAACAATCAGATGGGCTTCGGCGCCGACGGCTCGACCCAGACCTTCCCGGCCCATGATTATGAGCCGGTCAGCCCGACCACGGGCAACCCCGCTTATAACTGCGCGGTGAAGTCGGTTCAGCCGAACGTTCAATATCACTACGTCTCCACCGGCTCGGGCGGCGGCAAGACCGATTGGTCGAAGTTCACCACGTCCGCGATCGTCAGCAATCCGTTCACCTATGGCAGCCACATCCAGTATGCGTTCTCGGATTCGGCAATCAGCAGCACCAATCTGAGCGATTATTCGACCAACGTTCCGGCGAGCGCCGGCGCCGCGATCCAGATCCCGTTCTACGTGCTCCCGATCGCGATCGCCTACGCCCCGGTTTACGGAAAGAAGGATACCGGCAGCGGCTCCCAGAATCTTTCGTTCAACGTGAAGTCGACGTTCATCGTGAAGGACGGCGCGGGCAACCCGACTGGCGGCCTGCGCATGAAGAAGACGACCTATTGCGGCATCATGAACGGCACGATCACCAACTGGAACGATCCTGCGCTCAAGGCCGACAATGGTGGTATCTCGCTGATGGATGCGAATGACGACTTGACCCGCTGGAACACCACCGGCGTTCCGATCAAGCTCGTAGGCCGCAAGGACAATTCCGGCACGACCAACCTGTTCACCCGTCACCTCGACGTCGTGTGCGGCGCTGGCCAGATCAAGACCGGCGCTGGCGGCACCGACCAGCTCCCAGCCGGCGCGAAAAGCACCGCGATCTATGACAAGCAGACCGGCGCGCTGAGCAGCGGCAGCGAAGCGACCGGCAAGTTCGGCCTGGTTGACGGCAGCGACGGTATCGCTGCGGTTGTCGGCCAGACGATCGCGACTCCGGGCTCGGGCGCGACCACGCTCGGCGGCTGGCTCGGCTATGTCGGCGCAGACTGGGTCGTTCCCGCCACCGTCGGCTCGGGCTCGCCCGCGCTGTTCAGTGCGGCGCTCCAGGCCGGCACGGGGACGTCGTTCAAAACCCCGACGACTGCCAATGCCCAGGCCGCCTTCGGCACCACTTATTTGCCGCCGGAATCCAGCTCAAGCGGCACCTACAATCCGGGCGTGACCGCCAACGGCCACCGCAACAATCCGCTCGATTGGGTGCTGCCGACGACTGCCACGACCAAGCTGGCCAATCCTTCGGCGGGCTATCCGATCGTCGGCACGACCAACGCGCTGCTCTACACCTGCTACGACTCGACGGCGAAGCGTCTGGCAGTTGAAGCCTTGGCGGCTCTGCAGTTCGGCAAGCTGACCAAGGACAGCGCCGGCGCCAACATCCCGGCCGCGCTCGTTACGAGCACGGCTAAGGGTTCGGACGGCCAGCCGATCGGCATCCTGCCGCGCAACGGCATTGCGCCGCTGCCTGGCGCGTGGAAGACCGCGATCTGGGAAACCTTCTTCCAGAAGATCACGTCGGGCAACAACCCCTCGTCGCTCGGCCTCTGGATCCAGGACAAAATCCCGACCACCGCGGCGCAGATCGACGGCAACCTCGGCAATGGTGAGCTGCTCAGTAACCCGAGCTGCACCGCCGGCCAGGGCGCCTGATCGCTCTTCCAGAAACGAACAGCTCAAACTCAGGCCCCGGAGCGATCCGGGGCCTTTTTCTTTGCCCTCAAACGACGCGTCTCAGCGCAGGATCATGCGATCACCGGATATGGTCAGCGACGCGAGCTGCGACAGCCAGTTCTGGCCTAGCAGCGAAACGCCCAGGCCATCGCGCACCACCGCGGCCGAGATCTGGCGGCTGCGCACCTGCCCTACGGCAAGATCGTCGATCGTCACCCGCGCCATTTGCGTGCGCCCATTGGCGGTATCGGCATTGTCTGCGAAATGATCCTCGCCGGGCTTGAGACCGGCGCGTGCGGCATCCTCGGCCGTAAGCACGATCGTCGATGCGCCGGTATCGACGAGGAACCGCACCGGCGCACCGTTGACGATGCCGGTGACGTAGAACAGCCCGTCGCCCGCACGCACCAACTCGCTGCCGCGCTCGGTCTGGCTCGGTCCGATCACCACCCATTGCGATGGCGCGACATCGTTGGCAGCGGGAAGATCCGCCTGCCGCACGATTTTAGCCTGGATCGGCAGCGGCTCAAGCGCGCAGCCCGGCAGCGGCGCCGCAGCGGGCACGACAGCAGCACTGGCCAGCATAGCCGCAACGACATTGGCCAACATCGGCCATTCCTCCACGCAACGATGGAGGCTTTATCGGATGGGCCGGCTGACCATTTGGTAGAGCGACAGCCTTAACGGCCGTTTCACCGTAAAGGCTTAATTTGTCTTGCAGCTCGGATCGCTGCTGCCTTGCGGGCAATCGTTCGCGGCGCCCGAATAATAGCCCAGCACGTCGACCAGGATGCGCAGCCGCTGATCGGCGGGATTGGCGGCCTGGCTTGCGCGGAAGACATTGGCGGTGATCGCCGACGCCGCGTTCGCGGGCAGCGCAGGCGCGGTGGCGACGTTTGCCGACGGAATGCCGACCGACGATCCGCCGACCTTGAAGTTATCGGCATTGGCGACCTGCGCGGCGGCAACAAAGATGTCACCGCCCGCCCGCACGCCGGCATCGCCCGCGTCGACCGTGCCAGCCGGCGCAACCAGGGTGATGGTCGGCGCATCGCGCATGTAGGTCTTGCCGTTGATCTGGATCTGCGTGCCGGCAGGCTGTCCCTGCAATTGCGCCAGCGCCTGCGCGACGTCGCTGTCGTTCAAGACGTCGACCAGTTCGAACTGGCCGGTCCCGACATTCAGCCGCCGGATCGCCGCAAAGCCGGCGATGCCCGCGCCGGTCACGGCACCCGCGCTATCGACTTCGGAAAAGCCGTCCGGATTGAAGCGCACGACGACCGGCGGAACATTGGCGGCGCTCTTGGGTCCCTGTCCCGCGTTGAGATCGCCGTTGGACGACCACAAAGTAATATCGCCGCTCTGCTGCGAGAAGAGGCGACTCTGGTTGAGCCGGAAATCGCCGTCAGTAAAGCCGCGGATCGCGCCGCCGCGCAGCGTCAGCACGCCTTCATAGCCGATCGGGATATCAAGGACCGGCACGGTGTAGCTGTTACCATCCCGGGTTGGCCGCAACTGCGAACCAAATTGATCAAATCCATCTAGCAGGGTTGGCTGATATGCACGGCGGGCAGCTTGTGCAGATGTCCGAACCACCGAACCCAAAATCGCGTTACCGCCCGGTCCGAGTATGGTGACATCACTGCCGCGCGTGGTTTCGATTGCTGCCAGCCGCAGATCCAAGTTACCTGTGGAAATGCGTGTGCCGCCGTTGCTATCTCCGCTGAGATCATTGGCCGTATACCCCAAAGATGCGGGAAACAGGGCCTCGACCGCACGATAGCCTCTGACATATTGCAGATAGCTCGGACCATCAGGACGAGAAGGCGCAGCAAGTTCGTTGAAGTAAACCTTATCGAGCAGGAATTTGCGCTGCACCAAGTCCGGCAATGCCGCGAAGGCGGCATAGGCTTGTTGGACGTCGACTTGCGTGGTGCCGAATTCAGTCAGCAATGCATCGGCATGATTGTCCTGCATCCAGGCAATCAGAATTGGAGCGTAAATCGGCTTGGTACGATCCGGGAACTTATTACCATTGGGATCTGTAATCTGTTGAAACAGATCGCCGTCAAGCGCACCCGCATTGGCGGGGTTCACATAAGTTTCGCGCAAGGATGTAAAATCCATCCCATTGGCAACACCGAAGAAGGTGTAGATGTCGGCACTTTTTGGCGCGAGCCAGGGATTGAGGTCGTTTCCGACGCTGTAAATACCGCCCGGATACGAAACAATCTTGCTCGTTCCGGATCGTGTATCCATGATGGTTGATGAGTTGGCGAACGGTCCAAGATCACGTCCCGCTTCGATGAACAACATGCCCTCGCCGCCAATTGTGAACTGGTTGCCTTGAACGATCGAACGACCAAGAATGGCCTGAGCGTCAGGATTCGTGCTGGTCGCACCAGCCGTGGTGGCGGTGATGTCGCGACCGGCGACGATGCGGGTGACGTCCGGGGCGTTGAGGTTTTGGCCGGAGAAGATCATGTTGACGATATCGCCGCCAGCACTGATGCGGGCTTGTTTAGCTGCGAACAACGTCAGATTTTTCAGGTCTCCTCCCACCGCAATCTGGGCCGGCAATGAATCATTTGCGTGGGTGATGTTGACGTTGTGATAGAGGCGACGGATTGTATCGCTCGTATCGGGTTTAACCGCCGGCAGACTGAAGACCCGCCCGGCAAATATTTGACGATTCGCACTATCAAATTTCAGCGCGGAGAAAATACCCGGCATAAGCGACGGATCTCCATCGTCGAGATCAATCGTTGCAGAATTTAGCGTTCCGCCTGCCAGCAAAGAAAGCTGTCCCGTTGAGCCGGGATATAGCATTATCGGCAGCTGAGTTTCTGCTCTACTACCTGCCTCATTGATATATTCGATAGAACCGAGATCAATATTGCCTGCGAAGCTTGTGACGTTCAATGTTGCGGGCAGCACCGCGCCATCGGATGCAAGTTTAGGCTGATCGAGACGATAAAATTGCGTGGGCACGCCGCCAATGCTTATGTTGGAAGCGGCAGTGAGCGAAATGCCGCTAGTGCCGGTATAATAGCCCAAGGCATTCGGATCGATCACATGATCCATGTCGCCGTCGCTCGAATCCACGCCGAGCGCGCTTACCTTGCCGATGCTGATCGCATTGCCGGCCGCCAGCGTCACCTGCGTATCGGTGATGCGAATCTCGGGCAGATTGTCCAAGCGGATATCGCGTGGGCGTGCTCCAGGCACCGGATTCAAGATGATCTTGCCGGAAGAGCCGATATCTCGGCCCGCGCTGATATCGGCCGTTCCGGAGGCGATATCGAAGCGGCCGCCGAGAATGTCATGCCCCGCGCTGAGCGCGAGATTGCCGCCGCCGAACACCATCGAGCCGAAGCTCGTGCCGACATCGCCGGTGGTGACGCTGGTATCGAGTGCAACGGTGAGCTCATTGACGTCATGGCCGGCAGCGATCGTCACATCACCTCCGCCCAGCGTGCCGACGCCTGAAGAGAAGAGCTGCGAATTGATCCGGATGTTCGTTGCGAACGCCGGATTGCCTGCATCGTCGACGCCGATCGATCCCACCCGCCAACGCTGATCGCCGCTGCCGACCATATCGGCACCCGACGCGCTATGATCGATCCCGCCGACCGTATAAGCCGTCGTGCTGTTCGAGTTGAAGGCTTCGCTCCAGACGTCGCGCCGGCCGAGTACATCCTGGCCCGCCGTCAGCGTGATCGATCCGCCGCCAGTGGCATAGACCGGGTTGGTCTGCAGTCGGCCAGCCGAGGTCGGCACCCACAGCCCGTTGCGCAGATCGCCGGCCAGCGCATAATTGGCGGGATCGATCGTAAGGCTGGTTTGCGTCCCGGATATACGCGCGCTCACCGCGCCGGGCACCACGACATGGCCGGCGGTGTAGATCGCCGAACCACCCTCCTGCGCGACATTACTGGCCGGACCAAGCACGTTGTTGCTGTTGCCGGTAATCAGGTGCGGCGCGCCATTGCTGAGATCGACATCGCGGGCCGCAGTCACATCGATCGATCCAGTGCCGGTGCGGACGAGCGTGTGAACGCGCGCGATCTTGCCGGTGGGATCGATCGGGTGGAGCGGCACCGGCGGCGCATAGCCGAAGCTGCCATCGGTCACCTTCGCGGCAAGGCGGTCGGCCAGCGAGACGCCGCTCGCATCCTGCGATTCGAGGAAGCGGATTACGAGGCCGACGGGTGCGGTGAAGCCGGTCGGCGCATCCGCCGGCCCGAAATATTGCACTTGATCCGGGAACGCCGCGAAGAAGGCCTGCGCCTCGGTGCGCATGAAATCGGCTGCGCTGGACGAGGCGCGCCCGAAGGCGACGCGGGCCATGCTGTTTTCAAGCACAGGCGCGTCGATCCCGGTCCGCTCCGCAAGCGAATTGAAGAAATCGCCGGTGATGAACTGGCTGCCCAGGCGATCATTGGGGATATCGTAGCGAAGCTGCAACGCGCCCGCATATTGGCCGGTCGGTTTGACAGCGGCGATATCGTAGCTCGTCTCGCCCGAGACGATCACATTGCCGCCGCTGCCGCGATCGATATGCAGCGGGTTGGCCGAAGGTGACGCCCCGGCGCCGCCGACGAGCTGGATGCTGAAGGAATCGACTGCACGGCCATCGGCCAGCAGCGGGAAGAGCTGGGCGCTGCCGATCGGATCGCCGGAACCATCGGCGAAGAGCCCCGTCGCGGCCGGCGCATTGGCGGCGGCGCTATAGGGCGCAATCCCCGAGCCCAACTGCTCCGCCCCACGGACCACGTTGCTCAGGTCAAAATTGATCGAGTTGCCCGGTTTGGCGATCGTGGTCGACGGCCCCGTATCAAGCGCGAACGGAATGACGCTGTCGCAATCGGTGGGATTTGCCCCGCCGATGCCGCAGCGCACGGTTAGCGCTGGATTATAGGTGCGCGTTCCACCGCCGAGCTGGGTGCTGATATAATCCGGATCGGTTTGATCGCTGAACGCGAAGAAGCCATCGGTGATGCTGTGGCCGATGGTGAGATCGCGGCCCGCGCGCAAGGTGAGCCTGCCCGCCTCACCATCGACCCTGCCGCCGACCCGGTAGGTGAGATTGACGAAGCGCTGAAAGAGGTCGGCCTCGCGCCCCGGCACCACTTCATAACGCGCCGAACCGTCCGTGCGCAGCCCGAGATCGGAAAGCCGCATGTCCCCCGCTGCGACGGCGGCGGCGATATCCACCGTGCCCGCGCCGAGATTCCAGTTCGAAGCAAGCGCGACGCCGCCGGTGTAATCGAGTTCGACACCCGGCCGCTCATGATAGCTGGCGAGGCTGGTCAGCCCGCCGAGCCGTGAGCGCGCGTTGGAAATATCGAAATTCTGGATGAAATCGACCATCGTTCCGGGCGCCAGATCGGCGAGGAAATTGACCTTGTCCGAGGCGGCGGCGGCGAGATCGAGCGTCGCCACGCCGCTTTCGCCATCGACCGAGACACCGGTGAAACGGCCGTCGGTGGCGACGGCGGCGAGATCGTAGCGGCGATAGCCTTCCACCGTCACGTCGCGCGCGCCGGACACCGCGCCCGCGAAATCGACATTGACCGTATCGCCGCCCGCCTGGCTGATCACCGGCGCGCGCAGCGTGAGCGTGCCGCCCTGATCGCCTTCGACGAAGGTATAGGCGGTCACCTGGTTGAGCGTGCGCGGATCGGTGCGCTGCTGCGCGACCAGCCGGTCGCCCGGCCGGCGCGCGGAAAGATCGATCGCCGCACCGCTGGCAACGCTGATCGCGCCGGCATCGCCCACGCCGAGGATGATGTCGCCCGCCTTGGCGCTGCGCGTATCGGTCTCGGCATAGCCGTTCGCGTGGGCATCGAGCACCGCAGTCGACGCAAGGCTGACACCGTCGCGTCCGAACAGTGCAATCGCGCCGCCGTTGACCCCTGAAGTATCGATGAGGCCGCCGATGCGCGTGCTGCCGCCGTCGGCGGTGAGCGTGAGGCTGCCGAGCTTCAAGCTTTGCCCGGCATCGAGCGCGAGATCGCCCGCGCCGGTGCGGATATCGATCGCGCCGGTGAACTGCGCCCCGTGCTGCGCGACGAAGCCCGGCAGATCGAAACCGCCCAGCCCGGACTCGAAGCGAAGGCTGGCGCCATTGCCCGGCGCGGCGGCATCGATCGCGCCATTCAGCGCAATGTTGCCTTCGCTCGCGAGCAGGTTGAGCGTGCCGGTCGATCCGGTCAGGCCGCCGATCGACAGCGTGGCGGCGCTGCCGACATCGATATTGCCGGTCAAAGCAGTCAGGCTGATCGTGCCTGCGGCTGCCGACACCGTGACCGGATCGGCAGCGTCGCCGAACTTCTGCGAATAGCTCGGCGTTGCCAGGGCGGCGGCGCCGCTCAGGGTGACGTCGGTTGCCGAATTGACCTCGATCGTCCCGGCGGTCGCGCGGATCGCGGTCCCGTCGATCGATACTGACTGAGCCGGCGCCGACAGCGAGCCGATCGCCAGCCGCGCGCCCGGCGCGAGCGGGCCGCTTGGCGCGCCGGTCGTGCCGCCCGAAGCGATCGAGACGCTACCGGAGGTGCGGATTTCGAGATCGGGCGCAGTCGCGCCGGTCTTCGGCACCGTCCCATTGCCCAGGTCGGCGATAAACGGCGTGGTGAAGCCGAGTGCCGCCGAGCCGACGTCGAACGCGCCGACGCCGCGATAATAAGTGCCGGAGCTCGCGGTTATCTGTACCGAATTATCGAACCCGTAAGTATGGATCGTGCCCTTGCCGAAGGTGAGGCCGCCGGTGTTGAGGATCAGGCTGTTGCCCGCGCTGCCGCACGTAAAGCCGCCATTGCCGCGGCATGCGCCGGCATCCGGCGCGCTGTTCAGAAGATCGAGATTGGCGGCCGTGATCGTCACCGAAAGCGGCTCTGCCGGATCGATCCTGCCCGGACGGATCAGCCGAATGCCGGGTGCATCGAGGCTGAGATTACGGAAGGCGTGCTCACCCGGCGTGAAGCCGATGGCGGCGTTCGCGCGAATGCTGAGCTTCTCCGCCTGCGAAAGCGTCTGCTCAAGCTCGGGCGTGATGACGAGCCCGGTGATACCGTAAGTACGGCTCGAGAAGGAGATGTTGTCGCCGCTGAACGCGATGTTGCGCACATCGACAGTCGAACCGGCATCGAAGTTGAGGTTGCGGCTGGTATCGATCGCAAGCGCATCGCCCGCGAAATTGGCCTGTCCGATATCGAGCGTCACGCGCTGGGTCGTGACGCTTGCCGCGAGATCGCCGGAGCGATTGACGAAGCGCTCGACGCCGTTGGCGATGCGGATCAGCGATCCGGCGCCGCTATTGTCCGAGATGATGTTGCCGCCGCTATCACGCTTGAAATAAGCAACATTATAGTCGCCGTTGCGGGTATCGTTGAGCGTGCCGCTCGCGACGATGCTGGCGCCGTCGGCGACCGTGAGCGCCGATTGCGGGCCATCCACCGCCAACACGACCTCAGGCGCCTGCAGCGGGTTGGCGACGTCATTTAAGACATTGATCTCGTGCGCAGCGATGCGCAGATTGGTCGAGCCATCGGCCTGGTCGGTGCGCACGCCGCCGATGAGCAGGCTGGCAGCGTTGAGCTGCGCGAGATCGCTGGTGACGAGCGTAACCGCGCCATCGCGCGGCGCAGCGCCCGGCGAGACAATGTCGATGATCTCGCCGGCGATATCGACCTGGCTGCCGCGTCCGCCGCTTGCAGGATCGGTATCGAAGCGATCACCGATCGCCAGCGTCGAAAGCGGGTTGATCACGATCCGCGCGGCATCCGCCGGCAGCCGCGGCAGCACTACGCCGTCATGCTCGGCCTGGGCGGTGAAGTTCTTGGTGCCGGAGGTCAGCTCGATCCGCGAATATTTGCGGAACACATCCTGGCTCTGGACTGTGAACGAATGCCGCCGCCAATCGGACAGACTGGTGCCGGCGAGGCCATAGCTGCCGGCCACGATAACCGAGCCATCCCTAAGCTGCGCCGACGCGCCGGGCAGCGGCGCCGCCGTCCCCACATTCTCGACCAGCCGCATCGCGCCCGGCAGCAGCGCATATTGCGCCGGCAACAGCACATAATCGCCCGCCGGCACGCCGGCGCCGCCTTCAAGGTGCACCAGCTTGCCGGCGTCGCCGCCATAGAGCGCGCCATAATCGGCCGAATAGATCGGATCATACAGCGCCGAGAGGCTGGCGCTGCCGGCGGGCAGGATCGCATAGACCTGCCGCCCGTCCGGATATTGGAAGCCGTTGCGCGTGCTGAAGCTGTCGCTGTTGAAGCGGCTCAGCACGTCGTGCGAACCGCCGGTGCCCGATACGAACTCATAGGCGTAAAGATCGCCGCCGCCGCTGCCATCGACGGTGGCGCCGGACGCAACCGTGATCGCGTCGCCGCCCATGCGCAGCTCGGCTGCAGGCGGAGCCTTTAGCGGCGAGTTGGACCCCGGCGTGAAATAATATTCGGTGAGATCGGTGGTAGTGCCGTAGGGAATGCTGAGATTGCCCGCCGAGACCGAGGTGATGCTGCCCGGCTCGAAGTTGAGCGTCTCAGTACGGCCGAACTGGGTGGAGCCGCCGGCGCTGTTGCCAAGCGCGAACGGCGTCGCCGATCCGAGATCGAGCCGGCCGAGCGGCGCGCGCAGCACCCCGGCCTGATCGATATGCGGCGCCTGCACCGAAACGTAGGAGCCGGCCGAATAGGGTATCGCAGGCGTGGGATTGCCATTGCCCTCAAACCGGATCGTCGCGTCCGTGCCGGCCGATGCGATGAGAAAGGGCCGCACGACATCGGCCCCGTTGGTATCGACCAGATGCTGGAGATTGCCGCTGCCGGTGGTGGCGTAGACCTGACCGGCGCGGAACAGCAGATCGCCGCCGGCGATAATCTGCCCGCTGAGCGAGGGATCGTCGGTAGCAACATCGGGTGTCAAAGTACGCGCCAGCGGCTGGACGCCGATCAACCGAATGTCCGTAGCGGAATCGAGCAGCACGCTCGACAGCGAATTGCGGAAGGCAACCGCGCCCGCGATGTCGATCGCACCGCCGTGCAGCGCCAGGCTGCCAGGCTGCGTTCCGGCGTCGCCCAACGTATCGAACATCTGATCGATGCCAATCAGGGCGATGTGCGGCGCGGTGATCGAAAGCGCGCCGGTCGCCGCCATCGAGATCGCATAATAGGGATCAGCGAACGGTTTCGTATCCCCGCTCGATCCGCGCGCGTTCGAAAGCTCGGCGCCGCTGTAATCGCGTGCGCGCAGCAGGAAGGAGCGTGCGAGCGTGAGATCGACGTCGCCGATCGTGGTGAGATCGCCCCGCGCGACGAAGCTATCGAAACCAGCGGCTTCGATCTGGCTGGCCGAGACGACGCCGCTTTGCGCGCCATCGGCATTATCCTGCACCAGCACCGGATCGAGCCATTCGAACGTGCCGCCAAGCGCCTGAGCCGAGCCACCCTGCGCCCGGATGGTCGCCGCCGTGACATCGCCGCCGCCCAGCGCCGAGAGCACGCCAGCATTGCTCCACACGGCGGTCGGCGTGAAGCTGTTCGCCCCGGTCTGGATATCGTAGCTGTCCGCGGCGCCGGACAGATCGATCACCGCCCCGCCACTGGCCGTGATGGCCAAGGCCGGGCGCGCGCCGTTCGGCGCAATGCCCGAGCCATTGCTGTAATAGCTGGTGGCAAGGCTGGTGCCGAGCTTCGGCGTCGAGAAAAGATCGGTCCCCTGCGAGGCAATGTAGAGCCCGGCGGCCCGGATCGAGCCGCCGTCGATCAGCCGGCCGGTGGCGATCTGCGCCGATTGGCCGGGCAGTAGCGAGGCCCTGGGATTGCGGATGCTGATCCCGGACAGATCCGTGACGCTGTTCGCCGCCAGCACGATGCCTTGATCCGCCCCGAGCCGGCCAAGATAATAGACCTGGCGATCCGAGCCATTGAGCGCGAGCAGATCGCGATTGCTGAGCGGATTACCGTCAGCGTCGAGGAAGCCGGCGGCATTGACGCCGTTCTCATCATATTTCCCATCGGCGTCGGCAGGCCCGAACACCGCCGCCAGCCCCGCGCCGCGATCGACGCCGTCGGGATCGAGCTGTTGCTGAGCAGCGATGGCGGCGCGCGTGCCGGTGCTCGCGACATAGCTGAACGGCAGTGTCTCGCTCTGCAAAATGCTGCCGCCCGCGATCCGGATGGTGCCGCCATTATAGAGCTTGGGCACCGTTATCGAGGCGGTCGGGGCGCCGGTTATCGTGCCACCGAGCAGATCGAGCTCGGTCAGCCCGCCGAGGATCAGATTGGCGGGCAGGTTGTCATAATCGCCGAGCTGGCTGGTCGGCGCGAAGGCGGCGAGGCGACTGATGTCGGTGCCGCTCGCCTGCGCTGCGAGGATATTAATCTGGCTCGTCGACAGGATCGAAGGCAGGATCGACTGGGTGAGATTGAGCGTTTCGCCCGCGCGGATCTGCACCTGCTCGGTGCCCAACAATGCCGTGCGACCAGTCAGTCCGTTGCTGAACACATTGTCGAGAAAATTGGTGTTCCAAGCCGTCAGCGACAGCGTGCCAAATCCCGTGCGCTGGAAGAAATCGAGCGGAACGGCGGTGCCGCCGCCATCGCTGCTGCCGAATTTGAGATCGGGCGTGACCAGCGCGAACGTGCCGCCGCCCTTGAAGCCGAAGGACCGAATATCGCCATCGATCGTGACGGTGGCGTTGATGCTGTCCGGCACGACCGAGGGCTGGTGGCTGCCGTCGCGGGTGAGCTGGAAGGTCGTGAGATCGCTGCGGAACAGCTTGACTCCGGTGGGAGTCGGGCCGCCGGCGGAAGGCACGCCGCCCTGCTGAAAATAGCTGGTTTCGTTGATCAGGCTGACATCGCCGCCTTTGCCGGAGAGTGAGAAAACGCCGGTCGGCGAGACATAGCCGCCGCCCGAGACGTCGAGCAGGCTGCCGGCATCGAGCAGAATGCTGCCGCTCAGATCGACCGCGCCGGAGCCATCCTGCTTGAAGGCGACGACATGCGGCGCCGAGGTCAGGCTGATCGCACCGCCCGAAGTGTAGCCCGGCCCCGCGAACAACTCATCGGCGACGAGCGAGTCGTTGACCCAGCGACCGCGCGCCGAAAGCGTCGCACCCGAACCGACGACGATATCAAACATGCGCGGCGTGGTGCCGCTCGTCAGGACACCATCGAAGGGTATGTCATCGCTGGCATCGAACAGCGAGCCAAGCTGGATGCCGTAGGTGCGCGCAGTGATCGTTCCGGCGGGAACCGAGACATTGCCGTCGAAGCTGATCGTGCGTCCCGCATCAACATTGAGCGCACCGCCGGCGGCGAGGTTGAGGTTGCTCGCTGCCGCGAACGTGACCGTGCCGGAGGTCTGCAGCGAGACCGCGCCGAGACTTGCGCTGTCGAGCATGGCATCATCCAGCCGAATCGCGCCCTGCGGCAGCGGAGCGGTGGGACCGCCGACGACGATGCCGCCGCCGGGGATCGACTGAACGTGCAGCAAGCCCGCGGCGGGAAGCTGGGAATTGACCGCCTGGAGCTTGCGAATGTCCCCCGGCAGCGAGGGGGCCGTACTCGCCGCCACACCCCCGCCAATCTGGCGTTCGCCCGCGACGGCATCGCCGTGCAGGTTCGCGTTGAGATCACCGGCCGGAGTGTTGATGGTCAGCGTGCCCGCATCGCGCCCCTCGACATAGCCGGCCTCGAACGTGCCGCCCTGCAGCAGCGCATTGGCGTGGACAATCGGCGTCGAAAGCTGCGGAAGCTGCTCGATAAAGCCATCGCCGACCGCCACATAATTGTCATTGGGATCGGCATCCGAAATGTCGACGATCCGTCCGTCAGCGGTCACCAGCTTGCTGTAATGGACATAGCCGGCTGCATAGCGGACCCAGCCGCCCGAAAAATCGATGGTGGCGCTCGGATCGAGGTGGATGCTCGGAATATCGGCTCCCACTGGCGGTGCGGCCTTGAACCCGAGTGTCGAGAGCGTGACGTTGCCGCCCTTGGTCATCAGCTCCTGCGCGGTCACGCCGATCTGGGCGGCGAGGCTCCCGGCCTCGATCAGTGGCGAGCCGATCCAGGCGACGCCGTCATCGCGCACGCCGCTCAGCCTTGGATCGACGAACAGCGTCTTGCCGTTCAAGGTGAAGCTGCCGTCGGTCGTGGTATCGCGATAATTGGGCGTATCGCGCAGCTCGTTGCGCTTGGCCGGCGAGATCTCCAGCATGTTGCGCGAGGCCGGCAGCAGATAATCGGCAACGCCGCTGACGTCGATCACCGCATTGGCCTGCACCTCGACCTTCGCGCCCGCCAGCCCCGGGATTTCGTCGACGGTGCGGGTGACATCCCCTACCCTGCCGCCGATCGAGACATTGGCGCTGGGCGCCTCGATGATCGCATTGCTGCCGATGGTAATGTTGGCGGGCAGCAGGTCCGATGTCTTGGCATCGTCGCTGCCGGTGATCCGGCCCTGGCTGGTCGTATAATAATGGCTGCCGATATCGATCTGCGAGGTTTTGAACGCGGCGACCGAGTCGGCGCTCTGCGGGATCGTATCGCTGCCGGTATCCGGCATGATCGAGATCGCCGCACCCGGCGCGATATCGACCGTGCCGCCGATCAGGCTGATCTTGCCGTTGCGGGAGACGCTGGTCGTGGAGGTCAGCACGCCGCCCAGCGTCACCGTTCCCGAAAGATCGGTGCCGAGCGAGATATAGCCTTGCGGCGCATCGATCGAGCCGGTGACATCCACCGTGCCGCCACCGAGCGACGTGAGCACGAGGCCGCGCACATTGGGATCGGCGCTTCCGGGAGCGCCGGTGGACACGGCCGCATCGACCTGGTTGCCGGCCTCGAGGCTGACCTGCCCGCCGACCGTGACCTTGATCTCGCCCGCGCTGGAAACCTTGGGCGCGGTGAGGATGACATAGCCGCCATTGGCGGTGATCTGCGCGCCCTGCGCCACCGAAACCGCACCATGCTGCTCGCCCGCCACCGCCGAGACAAGCCCGGAGACTGCATCCGGCAAAAGGCCCTTGTCGAGGAAGGCATTGTTGCGTTCCTGCAGCGACAGCGCGCGAAGCTGAGTTCCGCCCGACGGCACCGAGGCCGAGCCGAGCTCAAGGCTACTGGCGAGCAGCGAATGAAGATTGACCTGCGAGTTCGCGCCGAACATCACCCCGGCGCGGTTGAGCACATAGACCGAGCCGTCGGCCTTGATCGATCCGAGGATCTGCGTTGGCGTCGGCCCGCGCGCCGGATCGAGCAGGCCGGTGGCGGGATCGATGCCGCCGACGATGCGATTGACCGCAACCCAGTCGCTATTGCCCAGCTGGTTGAAGGTGAGCGTCGTGTTGCGGCCGATATCGAAGCTGTTCCATGAGAGCAGCGCGCGTGATTGCGTCTGGTTGATGGCGACGTTGACCGCCGCGCCGGTCTGCGTCTGGGTGGGCTGGGACGCGCCCTCCCACACGTTGAGACCAGTCGGGTCCTGTGCCGACGCAACCGGATTGGCGACCGGAACCAGTCCGCCTGCGCCCAGCCCGTCGCGCACGCTCTGCGCCGCTGCCTGCGCCGCCGCGCGCGCCGCGGAATTGGCCTGCGCGACCAGCCCCGCCGCCTGCGCCACCCGCGCCTGATAGCTTTGGTGACGGGCCATAATCTGGCTCATCGTCGGCGTGACCGCGGTGACGGTGTTGGTCACCGCCGGCGCGCCCGCCCCGACATTGTTCGGAATGCCAAGCGCGGCGCGCATCGCGGCCAGCTGCGCATGCGCGGGCACCGATCCCAGCACCACCGCCAGCGCGGCGCTGCTCGCCCCTTTGAGAAGCGCCGAGCGCAGCGCGCGCCCCGCCATTACGTGCCGGGAACCCCGTACGTCCATAAATTGCCCCACCGCGCCAAGATCGCGATTCTTACGAATCTGTTAACTCTCACCCCTATGGAGCTTTTGTTTCAGTCTCGCGTGATTGATGTGACGGGTAGGTTGTGGCCGGCACCTCAAAATTCCGCCGAGAGATCAATTTGGAACACATCGATCGCGAGCGGACGCCCGGTGATCTCGTTGGCGCTCATCCAGCGGCCGGTGAGCGAGACGCCGTCGAACAGCCCCACCGTACCGGCGATGGTGTAGCCCTTTGTGTTGGTGCCGCCGAGATGGAAGTCGCTGTCGGTCAGGCTGTCGAGCACGGCATCCGTCTGCAGATAGCGATAATCCCCGGTGATGCTCCACTCGCCCCATTTGTGCGGCCGCTTATGGCCGACGGTCAGCCGGATGAGATAGCCGTCATTGCCGCTGACGACATTGGCTGGGCTGGTAGCCGAGCAGGCATTGTCGTTGCCGTTGACGGAGACGACGTTGGTCAACGGAATACCGTTGGGCCCGACGCCATAGCGGCATTCATCCGCTTTCTTATATGCGAGATTGCGAACGTAATCGCCGAGCAGCGATGCTTGAACGCCGCCACTGACTGGCACCGTGAGCGACGCGTTCAGGTCAAGCAGCGAGTAACGGTAGACGAGCCCCAGATATTGGCGGTTGCTGGCGGGCGCGGTGTCCGGCGCTGGCACGACGATGTTGCGGACGAAGAACAGCGTATTGCCCTTGCGCGGGAAGAAGGCACGGCTGCCATCCGTCGAGCATTCGACCGGGTCGTTGGTTCCGATGCCGACGCTGGCGCCGTTGAAAAGACAGGGATCGGAGAGTTGGCCCTGAACGTTCTTGAACTTGTAATAAGCCGCTGAAGCGCGGAACTGCACGCCACCGCCGAAATCATATCCTCCCTCGATCTGGCCGGCGAACAGCCATTTGGACGGATAGCTTTTCTTGTCCTGGCTGGTGCTCGGGAAATCGCCAGATCCGAAATCCAGCGGGAAGGCGCCGGCGCGAGCAGCAAAGCTCATGCCATCGGGCAGCATCGGCGCGGCATTGGCTTCGACGACGACACCATCGAAATTGACGTCGCGGTCGAATACGAGATCGGTGGATGCGAATGGATTGGGAAAGCGGCCGAAGCTGGCGCTTGCCCACTCTACCGGGGTGAGCTTGAGATAAGCCTGATCGAGCCAGATATTGCGCTTGCCGAGGCCGCCGCCCAGGATCTGGTTGGTAGAGATCGGGCTGGTATCGTCGCCCGTGGCGAGGCGAACCGCGATCCCAGCGAATTTGCTGATATTGAATTCTGCGCCCAGCCGCGCCCGGACGCGCATTCGGTTAAGGCGGTCCTCGCGCGTGTTGATCAGCGGGATGTTATTGACGTTCTTGAAGAAATCAAAACCGCCGTTCGTCGCGTTGATCGCGCCATAATCAAAGATATCGTTGGCATTATCCTTAGAATAGAATTCGGACTGGCTTCTTACACGCACGTCAGCCGAGAGCTTCACGCCATTCACCCAAGCCGGCGCGGCCTTTTCGGGTGCGGCCCAGCCTTCGGCCTGCGCCTGCTTCATGACTTCGGACTTGATTTCGTCGCGGATCTGATTGCGGACGGTTTCGGGGACGTAGGGCACGCGGATCGTGCCGGGCGCGGGCGGCGGCAGTTCACCGGGCGCGGTAGCGGCGCGCGCCTGGCCGGCTTCGGTTTCGGCTTGTTTCAGCAGCGCATCGCCATTCGCCTGCGTGATCGTGCCCTGCTGCACGAGCAGGCGAATGAGATTGACCATAGCATTGGTCGACGGGGATTGCGCGGCGGGTTCGCTTTGCGCCAGCAACGGGGAGGCGGCCGAAGCCAGCAGGCCCGCGGCGATCAGAAGGCGCCCCTGTTTGTTGATCTTGAACATCATAAGCCTTTGTCCTTGCTGGCAATCTAGAGCGACCGGCGGCCGCGAACGGTGATACGTTGGGGAAAGCGGAGTGAAGATGGCGGCGGATCGAGCCCGCTGACCTTGCTCAAAACCGAAGCAAGCATGTCATCACGGCCATTGTCGCCGCTGCCCTTGACCAGCTCGACCTTGGTCACCGCGCCCGCGCCGCTGATCCAGATGGCGAAGTCCGCGCTGAAGGCGGAGCGGCTGAGCTTCTTTTCGCGCTCGACGCGATCCTGAAGCTGGCTGCTGAGATAGCGACCGTAAAAGGCATCGCCGATGCCGCCGCCCGTGCCGCAATTGCTGCCGAGGCAGGTGCCGGTGCCGCCGGGGGTACCGAGCCCGGTGCCGGAGCCCGCCGCGATGCTGCCGGGGCCGGCCTGCGCTTCGGCATTCATCTGCATCGGCGCGGGGGCGTTGGGCTTGGGCTCGGCGGAGGGTTGCGGGGTGGGCTTCTCGGTCGGCTCGGGCGGCTTTTCCTGCGGCTTGGGCGGAGGGGGCGGTGGCGGCGGCGGCGGCGGAAGCAGCTGCGAGATGACCGGCGGCGTTTCCTTGACCTGCACGCCATGGACGCCCGTCATCGAGCGATAGACGAACCAGACCAGCGCCAGCAGCAGCAGGACGCCGACGCCCGCCAATCCCCACTTGATCGCGGGATTGGCCTTGGGCGCTTCAAAAGCCGCTGGGTCCGCCATGGCTATGCGCCCCGCACCCGCCCGTCAGCTCGCGGTCTGCTTGCCGGTGACGAGGCCGACCTTGCTGAGATCGAGCCGGCGGCACAGATCGAGCACCTCGGTGATCTTGCCATATTGGGCGGTGGCGTCGCCCTTCAGCACGATCGGCACATCGGGATTGGAGGCCTTGGCGTTGCGCAGCCGCGTCTCCAGATCCTGGATCGTCACCGGATAGGCATCCATGAAGATCTGGCCCTGATTGTTGACCGTGAGTGCGATCGTCTTTGGCTGGACGAGGCTTTGCGCCGAGCTTGCCTTGGGCAGATCGACCTTGATGCCCTGCACCGACGCCGTCGCCATCAGGATGAAGATGACGAGCAGCACATAAGCGAGATCGAGCATCGGCGTGATGTTGATGTCGTCATAGGCCTTGCGGCCGCCACCGGCTTGCATCGGCTTGGCTCCTATTCAGCGGCGAGAGGAAGGGTCGGCGGCAGCGGATTGGCGGCCTCCGCCTGCATTTCCGCAAGGCGGGTGATCAGCCGGTCTACAAACACGCGCATCTGATCGGCCATCGCGGAGATACGGCTGTTGAGATAATTATAGCCGAACAGCGACGGGATGGCGCAGGCGAGCCCCGCGATCGTCGCCAGCAGCGCGGCCGCGATGCCGGGCGCGATCGCGTTGACGTTGACGTCGCCTGCCATCGCCACGCCGCCGAACACAGTCATCACGCCGATGACGGTGCCGAGCAGGCCGATGAACGGGCCGCCGGAGATGGCGATGGTGAGGATCACCATCAGCCGGTCGAGCTTCTGGTTTTCGTCGACCACCTGTGCATCCATCGCCGCGCGCATGGCCTCGACCGCCTCGCCCGAAAGCGGCCGGCTGGCGGCGATGCGGCGGCGGACGTTGAGTTCGTCGATGCCGATCTCGTACAGGCGGCCAAGCGGCGAGGTGCTGATGAAGCTCACCTCCTGCGGCGATATGCCCCGCACTTCCGCGACCGGAATGAGATCCTCGTGCATGTCGGCAAAGCGCTTCAGGAATACCTTGTTGCCGCGCTCGCTGGCGTTGAGATAGCGGATCTTCGCCACCATCAGCCAGACCGCCATCACCAGCAGAATCATACAGAGCGAGATGATGCCGGCATCCACCGGCTCGAGCTTGCTGATGATGAAGCCCACGACATTGGCGCCGCCTTCAGCCTTCTCGGCTGTTTCGGAAACGCCGACCACCTTGTTGGCAGGCCCCTCGGCGCTCGCCATCGCCAGCAGCATCGCCGCGGGACGCGCGGTCTTCGAAAGCCTTGCCTCGTCGATCTCACCGGTGAACGGGCGCCCTTCGCCGCCGCCGATCAAGAGCGGACCACCAATGGCGGGCAGCGCGGCCGAGGCTGCGCCTGCCTCGATGCCGTTGATGTAGATCTTGACCGTCTTGCCATCGGCGACGACGCCGAGATAGGTCCATTCGCCCTGCTTGATCGGGGCGGCCGCCTTCACGCTGGCCGCGCCCACCGAGACGAACGGCACGCCCGCGTTGAGGCCGACCACCATCGGCCCGCGCGCCAGCACCGCCTGCTCGCCGGCAAGCTGATCGGGCTTGACCCAGGCGGTAAAGGTAAACGGCGCGCCGGCGGGCATGGCGAGCGAGGGCGAGGCCGCTATCTGGATCGCCCCCTGACCCGGGAAACGCGCGCCGCGCCCGATGATCGCGCCTTCGTCGATTCCAGCTGGCGCGGCCTGCGCCGCATTGCCGTTGGCGGTGGCGTCGGCACTCGGCTGGCCGGGATTTTCGCCGAAATGATAGACCGCCATATAATCGGGATCGAAGGTGCCCTTCGCATCCGAACCGACCGGCGCATTCTCATTGCCGAAATAGAGCCAGAGCTGCTTCTTCTCGCCGCCATTCAACGCGGGCACCGACAGCCAAGCATAGGCGATGCCGGTGGTGGCGTCGTAACGCTCGATATGAAAAGGCAAAGGCGTCTTGTCGTCGCTGTCAACGAAGCGGATGTCGGCCCCGTTCTGCAGCGCTTCGGTGAAGGTGAAATTGCCGCTGGTGAGCTTGACGAGCAGCACGGTGCGGCCGATCGGCCCGCTGACGTTGAGCCCGCTCGGGCTGGTATCGACCGTCACCGCCTTGCGATATTTCCAGTCCTTGTTCCACCAGGCGTTCGCGGGCGAGGCCAGCACGACCAATGAGGCGAGCATGGCGAGAAGGCCGCGCCCGATCTTGCCCTTTGCATGCGATCCAAACATCAGAATTCCCCCTTTGCCGTAAACAGGGTGCGCAGGTCATTGCTCTTCGAAGTCGGCCCATCGAGCAGCGGCAGGCCGACGCTCAATTCGCCACTGAGCGCGTTGAATAGGCGGATGCGCGCGCCGCCGCCGATGCCGAGCAGGCTGAAATGGTTCGTCTGATCCGCCAGCGTTCTCAGCACATGGATCTTGGCACCGTCGACGAAGCCGAACAGCCTGAGTTCATCGACGAAGCTGGGTAGGTGGGAGGCAACTGACGGGAGCCGAAACTCGATCGAGCCGACGAAGCCGTCGTCGCCCACAGCCTCGGATTGCAGATAGCCGCGAACATTGGTCAGGCCGCCGGCTGCGAATTGCTCGTTGGTAACGAGATGGCTGTCGGCGAGCTGCGCCGAGAGACGCAGTGCGGTGACGAAATCATATTTCCAGGAGCGGTTGTAGCTCGCGTCCAAATTGGCGTGGAAGAAATTCTCGCTCGCTTCCAGATCCTTGTTCTTGAACTGGTCGACGATCTGGCAGTTCTGCGCAGTAACGTTAGGATCGGTCGAGAAACATCCGAACTTCTTGAGTGCGCGCAGGCCGAGCGTGGTGCTGAGCGTAATGTCGGTGGTGGATTTGTCGCCCGCCGACGAGAAGCTGTAGCTGGCCGAGATCGGAATATATTCGATCGGCGCCCGCCCCGCCGGCTGCCCCCCGACCGTGATATTCTGGTTGAAGTGCTTGTAGTCGAAACCAAAGCTGATGCTCTGATAGGTTTTTTCGAACGGCAGCCGGTACATCGCGCGCAGGCCGATCTGATAACCGTCACCAAGCACGTTACTACCGCCAAGCGCGGCGATGTCGCTGTTCGACGTGTAACCATAGAGGGTCAGCGTCCAAGGCGTGCCGAGGATCGGCGCATTGTACGCGCCCGAGAAAACTTCGGTCTGGTTCCGATCCTGCGGCGAGACGATGTAGCTCGCGCTGATCGTATGGCCGATCCGCCAGAGATCGGTGTAGCGCAGGCTGCCGATCAGGCGCAGCGGCCGGGTGGACGGGCTGTGATCATTATTGATCTCGACGCTGCCGTGAAATGGCAGGCTGTCCTTGACCTTGAGATCGACATCGACCGTGCCGGGCTCCTTGCCCGGCAGGAAGGCGGGCGTGACCTGCCGATCCGGATAGCGGTTGGCATCCGCCAGATCGGTCTGCAGCGTCTTGAGGTTGAGTGGTTTGCCTTGCTGGATCGAGGCGACCTGCTCGCGCACCAGCTTGCTCGAATGATATTTGGCACCGGAGACCTTGACGCTGCCGACCGCCGCCTCGGTTACGCGGAGTTGGACGATCCCCTGCGCGAAGGTCTGTGCCGGCTGCGGCGGGATATCGACCTGGACCGATTCATAGCCCTGCTTGGCATAGGCATCCTGCACCGCCTTGCGCGCCGCCTCGACATCGTCCGTGCTGCGATCGGGCCCCATATAGGGGTAGATCACCTGCTCGATCTCGCTCTGCGGCAGCACGGTGACGCCCGACACGTCGATCGCAGCGATCATGAACTTGGCAGGCGCGGCCGTAGTCGCAGGCGCCTGGACTTGCGCGGCCGCCAAGCCGGGCGCAGCCAGCATCGCGAGCGTCACGCCCACGCGACAGCCGAATCTGGCGCTGCTCACAGCATCGAAAAACATCGGGAAAGGCCACCGCTCTTGGAATCGGCGACGTGCCAACCCCCGCAGCGGCTCTTGCAGTGGCGATGTGCAACTTTCGGGACTCTATGGTTAAAAGATTGTTACTGCGCCGCACCGCAGCAAGGCTTCGCTCTCGCCCGCCCGGTCAGCCGTTGGAAAGCCATGACATCAAATTGTCACATGCGGGTCAGGTTGCTTTAATGGAATTTTCACAGCGCGGTCGCGCGCCTGACCGCAGCGCGCAACCTCTTATGGTTAATGTACCGTTCACCTAACCAGGGGAGCAGCATTATGCCTATTGGTCCTTCGACAGCGCAGACGCCCTATCTCATTGGGCTGGAGCCGAATATCAGCTTTACTTCGATCCTCAGCACTGGCGATCAGATGGGTTCCGGCACGATCTTCGGTGGCATCCCGGACGGCATCGGCGCCCATGACAATGGCGACGGCACCGTCACTCTGTTCGTTAACCACGAGTTCGGCGACACCTCCGGCACCACCCGCGCTCACGGCGCGACCGGAGC
>Ga0207667_10001553_pt1 | contig 28875 bp, 24 predicted proteins | sample KBSCornC52_FD_184301 | JGI IMG/M metagenome (GOLD analysis project Ga0207667, IMG submission 184301) | Corn rhizosphere microbial communities from Kellogg Biological Station, Michigan, USA - KBS Corn C5-2 (SPAdes) (version 2) | ecosystem: Host-associated > Plants > Roots > Rhizosphere > Soil ...
CTACTTCGCGCACGTTGTTCGCCGGCTCTGTGGATTTGTGCAATGTGGTTCGCAAAGCACGCGAGCCTTACGTTCCCGGCCGTCTCTATCACGGCACGATGGCGGAGCTCAGCACCGATCCGCGCGATTTCGCCGGACGCGGTTGGATCGTCGCATTGGATGCCGAGAACGGTGCAGTTAAATGGCGTTACGCCTCCGATTCGCCCGTGGTCGCTGCTGTTACACCCACAGCGGGAGGTCTCGTATTGTCGGGCACAGTCGCAGGTGTGTTTTTGGCTCTCGACGCGCAAACAGGCAAAGAACTGTTTCGCGATGCCACCGACGGAGCTATCGGGGGCGGCGTCGTGACTTATCTGCAAAGCAATCGACAATACATTGCTTATATGTCGGGCAATGTTTCGCGCGGTCCTTTCTTCAGCGTCGTTGGCGAACCCACTATCACAGTGCTGGCGCTCGATGCGCAGTCGCGAGCGATGCGCACGACACATGTTCCAGTGGACGCAACGCCTGCGCCTCAAGGAAGTTTATTGTCGAGTCACTATCGCACCTATGTAGGACAGAAAATTTACTTGCAGATGTGCGCTTCGTGCCACGGCGGTGAAGGACAAGGCGGCACGGGACCCGCGCTCAAAGGCACGACCGCGAAGACGCGTCGTGATCCGCGGCCACTCGCGGATATCATCAAAGCGCCGCGCAGCGCCGTCATGCCACGGTTCTATCCGAAGGCGTTGGGCGATGACGAAGTCCGTCAGCTCGTCGAATATTTGGATACGCTGAAGTAGCGGAGATCGCGTGCACAACCCTCAGCCGCAAACCCTTCCAGCGCTTTTCGAACATGCCGTAGCGCGCTACGGCGCCCGTGAAGCTTTGATAGCAGATGGCGTGCGCTTCACCTTCGCGGAACTCGACCAAGCACGACGCGCATCGGCGCGTGCATTTCTCGCTGCTGGACTGCGCAAAGGCGATCGCGTTGCAATCTGGGCACCCAACATTCCCGAGTACGTAGTCATCGCTGCCGGACTGCAATCCGTGGGCGGTGTGCTCGTTCCTATCAACACGCGTTATAAACGCGATGAAACGGTGGACATTCTCCACCGTAGCCGTGCGCGCTGGCTATTCACCGTGAACGAGTTTCTCGGCGTTCGCTATCCGCAAATCATTCAAGGCGCGCATCTGCCGGATCTGGAAAACACCATCGTGATCGGCGGCGAACCCGGTCGCGATTTTTCTTGGCACGAGTTTCTGCAGCGCGGGCACAGCGTCAACGATGCAGCGCTCGAAACGCGCATGCGTGCCGTCGAAGAACATGACGTGCTCGATCTCATGTTTACCTCGGGAACGACCGGCAAAGCGAAAGCTGCGGTGAGCACGCACGGCAAGACACTGCGCGCGTATTGGACGTTCACATCGCACACCACTGTCAACGAGCAAGACCGGTATTTGATCATCAATCCGTTCTTTCACAGCTTCGGCTACAAATACGGCTGGCTGACCTGCGTGATGCGCGGCGCCTGCATGCTGCCCATACAAGTGTTCGATGTGAACAAAACGCTCGACATGATCCAGCGGCATCGAGTGACCATGGTGCCGGGGCCGCCCACGGTGTATCAAATGTTGATCGCGCATCCGCAACGTCGCGATTACGACTTGAGCAGTCTGCGCTTCGGGCAGACCGGCGCCGCGATGATTCCCGTCGAGCTGATCCGCTCGATGTATCGCGATCTCAAATTGCAGTTCGTACTCACCGGCTATGGGCTGACCGAAAGCGCGGGCCTCGCCACGACCACTCAGCTCGAAGACTCGCCGGAAGTGGTTGCGACGACGGTGGGCCGCCCCATGAACGGCGTCGAACTGCGCATCGTCGATGCGCAGGGACGTGTTTGTAACAACGGCGAGTCCGGAGAAATCCTGCTGCGCGGCGATAACGTCATGCTCGGTTATTTGGACGATCCTGCAGCGACCGCTCAGGCCATCGATGCGGAAGGTTTTCTGCACACCGGCGATGTAGGCGTTCAAGACGACCAAGGCCGGCTGCGCGTCATCGACCGCATCAAAGACATGATCATCGTCGGCGGCTTCAACTGTTATCCGGCCGAAGTGGAAAACGCGCTCACGTCCAATCCGGACGTGCTGCAAGCTGCGGTCATCGGTATTGCCGATGAGCGGCTGGGCGAAGTGCCCAAAGCGTTCATCGTCGCCAAAGCCGGCAGGCAGCCCACTGCCGAAGAAATCATTTCGTGGTGCCGCGAACGGATTGCGAATTTCAAAGTACCGCGCGTCGTGGAGTTCGTCGAAAGACTACCCACGAATGCGTCCGGCAAAATACTCAAGACGGAATTGCGCGCCGCTTCTCAGCCGCTCGCCGAGCGGAGGATTTGAACAGTGGAATACGACGTCGTCGTCATCGGCTCCGGTGCAGCGGCAATGACCGCGGCCGTTACTGCAGCACACGCAGGTCGCAGCGTGCTCGTCGTGGAAAAATCGCGATGGCTGGGCGGCACCAGCGCGATGTCCGGCGGCGTCGCATGGCTGCCCAACAATCCGCATATCGCCGAAACCGGTGAGCACGACTCTAGATCCCGAGCGCTCACTTATTTCCAAAGTTTGGTCGGCGCCGAACGCATGCGTCCCAAGGTCATGGAGGCTTTCATCGACAACGCACCGCGCATGGTGATGTTCTTGGAAGAGCACACGACGATGCAATTCGAGCGCACCACGTATCCCGACTACAAATCGCATCTCGACGGCGGCATGCCTGTCGGACGTTCGATCGCCGCACGCGAATGGGATGGACGCGAACTCGGTGCTGCGCTCGATCTCCTGCGGCCGCCGATGCCCGAGCTCTGCGTGCTCGGTCGCATGATGGTGGACGGCATGGATCTCTATCACTTCATGAACATGACGCGTTCGTTTGCGTCGCTGCGGCACGTGTTGCGTCGCTTGAGTCGTTATGCGATCGATCTAGTGCGCTACGGGCGCGGCACACGGTTGGTGATGGGCAATGCGCTCTTGGGCCGGTTGATCAAATCCGCACTCGATTGCGGCGTGGAGTTGTGGCCCAACGCACCTGCTCGACGCCTCATCAAGAATGGTGGACGCGTGAGCGGCGTCGTCGTCGAGCGCGATGGAGCGGAAGTCACGATTCATGCGCGCCTAGGTGTCGTCATCGGCAGCGGCGGTTTCGCTAACGATCCGGAACTCAAGCGCCGTCTCATCGAACACGCCGAGCATCACTATACGATTTGTCCCGAAAGCGTGAGCGGCGACGGCATCCGCATGGCGCTCGAAGCAGGCGCAAGCCTCGGCACGAATACATGGCACAACTACCTCGGCACACAGGTGACGTTCATGAAACGCGCCGGCAAGATCGTGTCGAAAATTCCTTTCCTGCGCCGCGACCGCAACAAGCCCGGCTTCGTGATCGTCGCCGCCAACGGCCGCAGGTTCGTCAACGAAGCGTGGCCTTATAACGACGTGGCCTACGCGATGACGCACACACCCGATGCCGTGCCTGCATTCTTGATTTGCGATCACGTGCGACTGCGGCGTTATGGGCTGGGATTGGTACGGCCGGGACCTGGATGGGCGCGCCCCTTGGGCAAGTATTTGCGCTCCGGGCACATCGTACGCGCAAACACGATTGCCGAGCTCGCAGCAGCTTTGCACATCGATGCAGCGCAGCTCGAAGAAACAATTCGCAAGAACAATCAATACGCCGCCAACGGCAAAGACGCGGAATTCGGTAAAGGCGATACGGTATACGATCGCTGGCAAGGCGATCCCACAGTGAAGCCCAATCCTTCGCTCGGTCCCATCGATACGCCGCCCTACTACGCTGTGACATTGTGGCCCGGCGATCTAGGCACTTTCTGCGGACTCGTGACCGACGAGCGCGCACGCGTTCTGGACAGCGCAGGACGGCCCATTACCGGACTGTATGCTTGCGGTTGTGATATGCATCCGGTATTCACCGGCTCTTATCCAGGCGGAGGCGGTTCGATCGGTCCCGGCATGACGTTTGGATTCATCGCTGGGCGCGATCTAACAACAGCAGCGCTGGAGCCCTCGCTTTCCCCTTCGAACTCGGTCAGTGCATTGCGCGCATAGGAGTTCTCCATGAACAGCAACACCCCCTCTATTGGCAAAGGCACTTCGAGCGCCAGCGCTACGCCGACGCCCGTGACCCAATCGGACATCGAACAATTCGAGCGCGTGGGCGCCGTGCCGATACGCGGGCTGTTGAATGCCGAGTGGATAAAGCAACTCGAAGACGCATTTGCAGCTTTAAAACGCGATGCCGTCGACACGAGCACCTACTACTCGACGGGCGACAACAAAGACCCGGTGGCGAAAAGCTGGAAGGCAAGCACACTCATCTGGGATGACAACTGGATGGTGAACGAAACCATGCGGCGCTTCATTTTCGAATCGCCCATTGCGCAGGCCGCGGCCGCGCTCATGCGCAGCACCGAAGTGCAACTCTACGAGGATCTACTCATATGTAAGGAGCGCGCTGCGGACGCGCCGACACCTTGGCATCAAGACGAACCGCAGTGGCCGACCCAAGGCACGAAAATTTGCAGCGTCTGGCTGTGTCTCGAACCCGTGACACGCGAGACCGGTGCATTACGCTTTGTTACAGGCACCCATCGCGGACCTCTATACATTCCTTACGTTCCACCACAACGCCAGTCGGATCTCGACCGAGACATGCATTACTTCGATGGAGGCACACTGCCGGATATCGACGGCAATCCCTCGCGCTATAGCGTCGTGAGTTATGACGTGCACCCCGGCGATGTCATTTGCTTTCACACGCGCACGATTCACGCGGCGTACGGTAGCGCGCAAACTCATCCGCGCCGAACTTTCTCGGTGCGCTTCTTGGGCGACGACATCCGGTGGCGGCGCAAGCACTGCGTGTTCCACGATTGGTTGAAGACTATCGACCTCGACGAAGGCGCTCGCCTCGAACACGAGCGCTTTCCGGTTGTGTGGCATTCTTAGAACCCCTAATCCTGGAGCATGCCATGCAAGCAGATGTGCAACGCCTCATCGATACACAAGCCATTACCGACGTACTGATGTTGTACAGCCGCGGCATCGACCGGCGCGACGAAGCAGCGCTCATGCGTGTTTATTGGGAAGACGCGATCGACGACCACGGCGAATACTCAGGACCGGCGCATGCTTTCATCAAGAGCGTCATGCCGACGCTCGCGCAAATGAAAACATCGCACATGCTCGCCAATATCCTGATCGAGTTCGCAAGCACGACCGTGGCGCAAGTGGAAACTTATTTTCAAGCGACGCACGTGCTGGGCAACGAACCTCAGCTTTCGCACTGGATTCTGGGCGGCCGTTATTTGGATCGGTTCGAGAAGCGAGCGGAAGAGTGGCGCATCAAAGAACGCACTGTGGTCGTCGACTATCAACGCTTGCTCGCAGATGTGCAGCCCTGGTCAGGATGGCAACCGCGTACGCAAGCGCTCTGCGCTGCAAAACCCAACGACCCTGTATACCGCGTATTCGCGCCGGGTGCGTTCCCGCTGCCCGGCGGCAAACCTTTCCCGCGCTAACTTTTTCCGGGGGATGGCGATGATTGCAGACAGTCAGCTTGCCGAGTGGATGGATCGCTGCGCGATTCGCGATCGCATCGATCTCTATGTCGATCGTCTCAATCACCGCGACTGGGTGCGCTACGGCGAACTCTTGACGGAAGACGCTGTGTGGACGGCAAGCGCGCCCTTCAACCAACGCATCGAATCTCGGCAAGCGATGGTGGAGATGGTGAGCACGGTGCAGCAATATCAGTTCGGATTCGTGTTCCAAATGGCGCATGGCATCGTCATCGACGAACTCACGGCGGCGACGGCCAAGTCGCGTCACACTCTGCACATCATTTCCGATCGTTTCACCATGATCGGCATCTACTACGACCGGCTGGTCAAAGAAGAAGACGGCGCATGGCGTTTCCAACGACGCGACTACCGCATCACGTATTACGATGACACAAAACTCTCCGGCAACATTTTCAGACAACTGCCGAGTCCCGGCTACGAATCCTTGCCCGAGTGAAATTGCCTGCGTGTAGCAGTATCATCTACGGAGTTCAACTGAGCTATGAGTTCTGAGCAACCCATGAGCAAACAGATCGCGGCGACCGGCAGACTGGAGCGCTTGGCCACGTTGAGCGAGTTGCGGGAATTCTACGAGGACTACGCAGCCTGCCTCGACGAAAAAGACTTCGACCGCTGGCCGGAATTCTTCACTGAAGATGCGCGCTATCGCGTGCAGTCCGTCGAGAACTACGATCGCGGCTTGTTGCATGCGCCCATGTATTGCGAAGGTAAAGGCATGCTCAAGGATCGCGTATCGGCAACGCGTGTGCTGGTGTACGAGCCGCGTCGCCAGCGCCGCGCCGTTTTCAATGTTCGTCTGTTGGAAGAGGGCGCAGTCATTCGCTCGCAGGCAAGTTTCATCATGATCGAGCAAATGCTGGATCGTGATCCGGTGCTCGCGCTCACGGGCCGTTACGTCGACGAGATCGTGCGCACCGACGCGGGCTTCTTGTTCCGCGACCGCACGGCCGTCTATGACAACTACCGCATCATCCAGAATTTGACGTTTCCCATTTGATATGCGACGCCGCACTGTGCGGCCTACGCGTGGAGAATCGATATGGCGACGATAGCGCAAGAAGCAGTACGCGGCGACTCAGCGAATCCACGGCAGTGGCCGTCGGCCGGCGTAGACCGCATTCCGGCATGGGTCTATACCGATCCGGAGATTTTCGCGCGCGAGATGGCATTGTTTCATCACGGACGCACCTGGAACTACGTCGGGCTCGAATGCGAAGTGCCCACACCGAATAGCTGGAAGCGCGCCACGGTAGGATTGAAATCCGTCATCGTCGTGCGCGACCGCGAAGGCGAAATCAATGTGTTGGAAAACCGTTGCACGCATCGCGGTGCGCCTTTGTGTTGGGAGCAAAGCGGCGTCGCGAAGGGCGGCTTCGGCTGTCCCTATCATCAATGGCGCTTCAATTTGCAAGGCGATCTGATCGGCATTCCCTTTCAGTACGGTCTCAATGAAGCCGGCGGCCTGCCCGACAGCTTCGACAAATCGAAACACGGACTCACACGCTTGCGCGTAGCGCGGCGCGGCGGCGCCATCTGGGCGACGTTCGATGCGCAAACGCCCGAGTTCAGCGAATACGTCGGCGAAGAAATGCTCATGGCGCTCGACCGCATCGACAAAGGTCGCAAGCTGAAACTGTTGGGCACGAGCCGCCAGGTCTATCGCGGCAATTGGAAGATGTGGATCGAAAACGCTCGCGATAACTATCATGCAACGTTGCTGCACACGTTCTTGACTGCATTCAAGTTGGTCCGCGCCGATCTGCCGCCAGCTCGCAATACTGCTTATCGCGGTCACACGGTGGGCCGCACGTATACGCGTCCCATCGTCGATGCGGAACAAGAAGCCAAGGCCGTGCAGGAAATCTCGACGTTTCGCCGCGACTACGGCTTGAACGACACCGAGACCGTGGAGACGCACACGTTCGATTTTCCGGACGGCATGAACATGGGCTTCCAAATGTTCCCGAGCTGCATGTTCCAACCGCATTTGAACGTGCCGAGCTATCGGCAAATCGTGCCGAAGACTGTCGATACTCATGAAATTCACTGGACGTTCTTCGGTTACGAAGACGATGATGCAGATATGCTGCGCCGACGCTTGAAACAGGCGAACTTGGTCGGCCCAGCGGGCTTCGTCACCGCCGAGGATGGCGAAGTGATCGTGAAGTCCTATCCCGTCGTCGACCAAACGCCCGAGGCGGCGCAAATCGTGGAGATGGGTTTGCGCGGCCCCATAGGCGCGCCGACCATGCTCACCGAGCATGCCATCCGCAATTTCTACGAACATTATCGACAAGTGATGGGACTTTGAGGGTGAGTGATATGAAAGCGCTAGAGAACAAAGCTGTTGTCATCACCGGTGCCGGACGCGGAATCGGTGCCGCCTGCGCGAAGACCGCCGCACAACTCGGCGCGCGCGTGATCGTCAACGATCGCGACAAGGAACCCGCGGAACAAACGGCTCAAGAGATCCGTGCTGCCGGCGGACAAGCAGTGAGCTTCGTCGCCGATATCACATCGTGGCAAGGCGCAGCCGATCTGATTGGCCATTGCGTCACGACGTTCGGCACCATCGACGGGTTGGTGAACAACGCCGGACTGTTCGGCATGTCGCGTCTCGATGAAATGCAGCCCGGGCAGTTGGAAACGATTTTCGCCGTCAATGTGGCCGGAGGCGTCAACTGCGCCCATCACGCAGCCAAACACATGATCACGCGCAAGTCGGGATGCATCGTGAACGTCGTGTCCGGCGCGCAGATGGGAATTCCCGCGATGGGTGCTTATGGCGCGAGCAAAGGCGCCATGGCGTCGTTCACTTATGTATGGGCGCAGGAACTTGCTGCGCATGGCATTCGCGTCAATGCTGTTTCACCCATGGGCATGTCGCGAATGGTGCAGATCACGGAAGCCTATCAAGACCAGCGCAACTTGCCGCATTACGCCGTGCAACCGCCGCCGCCCGAGATGAATGCAGGCGTGGTGTGTTTCTTGTTATCGGATCGAGCAAGGCAAGTGAACGGCCAAGTCGTGCGCGCCGAAGGAAAGCAGCTCGCGCTCGTGTCACACCCAATGATCGCGGCGCCGGTACTCGAACGCGACCTGTGGGACTTCGATGCCGTTGCGCAGGCGTTCGATACTCAATTGGCGCAACGGCAATTGCCCATCGGCATCGGCAGCGCCGAAGTCACTCCGATCAGCGGTGGGTCCACGATGTGGGCCGGGAAAGATAAACCTAGCCCGTAGTCTCCCCAAGTTCCCCCGCCGACCTCACAGGTTTCAAGCGAGCGGTTGCAACTCGCCGAGCACGGTTGGAATGAGTTCCGACACGGTGGGATGAATGGGCACCGCTCGCTGTAATGCCGTGTAGGGAACTCCGGCGTTGATAATATCGAGTACGCTGTGAATGGCCTCGTCACCGCCGGTGCCGAGAATGGCTGCTCCTAATATCTTTCGTGTTTGCGCATCGACGACGACTTTCATCAACCCTTGCGTCTCACCTTTCTCGCGTGCGCGACTCACGCGCTGCATGGGCCGCGTACCAACGAGAATCGAGTGGCCGGCTGCCTTGGCTTGTGACACTGTCATGCCGACGCGTCCGAGGGGCGGATCGATATACAGCGCATATCCCGGAATGCGATCGCTCACACGTCGCTGCTCACCGTCGAGCAGGTTGGCGGCGACGATTTCGAAATCGTTATAAGCCGTATGCGTGAACGCGCCGCGACCGTTGCAATCGCCGAGCGCCCAAATACCCGGCACGTTGGTCGCGAGCCCATCGTCTACTTGGATGTAGCCGCGCGCGTCCATTGCAACACCTGCCTTGTCAAGACCGAGATCGTCGGTGTTGGGCCGTCGACCGACCGCAAGCAGTACGTGCGAACCGGTGACTTCGGGCGGACCCTCGGCGCACGACACGCCGACGGTGATTCCTTTTTCATGAGGCGCCAAGCGAATGCACTCGGCATTGGTATGCACCACGATACCCTCGGCTTCCAAGATGCTGCGGATCGACCCACAGATATCTGCGTCTTCATGAGAAAGTAAGTACGGTCCCTTTTCGACGACCGTCACTGCCGCGCCGAAGCGGCGATACATCTGCGCAAACTCGAGACCGATATAGCTGCCGCCTACGATTACTAGATGTTCCGGTACGGTCGTCAACTTCAGAATGGAACTGTTGTTGAGCGTCGTCACCGCATCGATGCCGGACAGCGGCGGGCGGATCGCGCGCCCACCGACATTGATGAAAATTTTCGGAGCACTCAGCACGGCTTCGCCGACTCGAACCGTATGTGACGCTTCGAAGCAGGCATGCCCTTCATACACAGTGCAACCAGACATGCCATCGAGCCAACTACGCACGCTGTTGCGCGAGTCGGTGGAAACTTGATCGGCGCGAGCTTTCGCGCGCGGCATATCGATGCGTACGGGTCGATCGATCAACACACCATATTCACCGCCGCGTCTTGCAAGATGTGCGGCATAAGCGCTCGCCACCAACGTCTTGGTAGGTGTGCATCCGGTATTCACACAGGTGCCGCCGAAGAGGTTGCGTTCGATCAACGCCACAGACATGCCGGCTCGAGTCAGACGATCCGCGAGCGGCGGCCCGGCTTGACCTGCCCCGATGATGATGGCGTCGAATGTCTTGCTCATGCGAGCGACAACGCATACACCTTGAAATAGATCCCGATACTAGAATCTATCGAGCGCCACATCGTTGAATGTTGGTAGAGCCTCACAGAACGTGAGTCTTTCGATTCAATGCACCTCAACTGAGTGGCATTCAGTCCTAAGCGCTTCTGCGATTTTGCGATGCGCGCAGCGTAGACGAGTTCACCTTTCCCAGAGATGCGCGAAGCAGTATCAATTGCTGTTGCAAACCCTTCTGATCCGATTCCAAGAAAGCTCTGGTCAGCTCTCTCAACACATCATTCCTCTCAGTCGCGTCCGCAAGGTCTTCACGAACGCTCGTACCTGAGAGCATCCGCTGCATTTCGAGCAAAACGGTCTCGAAAAGAGTGAGCACTCTGTTTCTCGACATGGACACGAGCCTATCCTGTAGCGCCTGCACGACTTCACTCTGTCGCTCCGGCGGTTCAGTGGGAATGCGTTCGGTCAAAATTTTCAGCTGCAGCACGTCTTCGCTGGTGATTCGCGCCGCGGCGAGTGCGACGGACCCAAAACACAGGTGTGCCTGCAGCTCGGCGACGTCCGCAGCACTTATACGCACCCATTGCAGATAGCGGCATGCCCACTCGACCACCGTGTCTTCCTGCGGATGAATCGCAAACATTCCGCCCTGTTTACCGACGCGCATCTGCACGATGCCGAAGAAATCGAGTAATCGCGCCGCTTCGCGGAATACTTTCATCCCCACCTTCTGCTCGGGCAGCAGGGATGCCTGGGTTCCCAGCCGCGTGCCTGGCGCGACAGATTTGCGCCGTATTTTTGCGGCCATGGCGAAGGCCAGTTGCACGGCCGATTTTTCCGAAGCGGGCACATGCTCGATCGCGCGTCGGTGATCGCCGAGCAGAAATGACTGGGTGGCCCAAACCTTGGGATCGCGCCGTTCCTGTTCCGTCAGCGCAGCAGTCGTCACCGCACCCATTTCCCTAATGGTCGCAAGAGCTGCCGCCTCGTCATGCTCACTCAGAGCATCGATGAGCTGCTCGATGTTCTTCATCATCCGTGCCGAATTTTCCGTAGGCGTGCGGCCGCGCGGGACGGGCATGCGATCGAAGTCGGCCCCAAGATTCACTACTGTATGAGCGAACGCCTTACCGGCCGGATTGTCGAGCAACGAAGCGATGTCCCGCATCACATTCGCCTTGGTCTGAGACGTGTGCTCACCTTGCCTGAGCCGCTGCCATGCTAGATCGAACGACCCGCGCAACATCCCCACCTGTTCCGCAGTGATGGTTTGCGCAACTCGAGCCAACATGTAACTCGATATGAGCGAACCGGCCTCCAAGAGGTCGTGCAGGCTGATGTCGCTGAGTTGCAAATGAGTGCGCAGCATGTTGGCAGTCGCAGAGATGGCGTTTCCGGCGACATTCAATCCCCCCGCCCCACCCCTTTCCGGTGCGACCAGTCCTTGCCACTCCAGAATTCTGATGGCCTCCCGCAGCGGAGCACGGCTCACTTTCAAATGCTTCATGAATTCCGCTTCACTACCCACCTTGGTCCCCGGCTGCAGTTTGGACATCACGACTCGTTCGGCGATGGTGCTCGCAATAGCGTTCGCGAGTATCGTGCCGGTCCCGTCGCGCTTTGCAGCGCGTTGCCGTTGTATGGGACGCAAGCTCTTGGATGCAGGTGTCATAGCGCATGGGATCATGCGGCCAACGAAGGCCGCACGCCAGTCCCACATCCGAAAATATCTAAGGAAATATCTAAGGAAATATCTAAGCGACGCCGCTTAGGGCGTGGCCAGCACCCAACACCGAGCGCTCGATCGCCGGGGTTCAGGGCCGCGCGCAAGGTAGCGGCCGGATAGCATTTCACGTAAGACAGTCCCTCCCGAAGCAGCGTTAACCAGCTCGCAAAATTTCTCGCGGCGTCGCCCTCATTTTTTCGAGCCCTCTGCCGATGCAGACTGCGGAAACGAAAAGAATGCCGACGCACTAGCGGAAATGCTCAAGAAGATTCCCATAGCCCAAGTCCAGATCGGCATGTTTCTTCATGCCGCCGAGGGACCCTGGTTGAAACACGCCTTGTGGACCAGCCGCTTTCTCATCAAAGATGAAGAAACGCTCGGCCGCGTTCGCGCCTGCGGCGCCAAGGAATGTTGGATCGATGTGTCCCGTGGCACCGATCTGACTGCAACCCAACCCGCGCCACAAAAAGAAACGGCGCCAGCGCCGCCGACACAACGTGTCGTGCAGCGATCGATGGCGGACGAATTGCAAAACGCCGCGAGCGTGTTGAAGCGTTCCAAAGCTGCAGTCAATGCTTTGTTCGCGGAAGCGCGCATGGGTAACGCCGTGGACACGCGCGCATGCTTGCCGCTCGTGAACGACATCGTCGAGTCGATCGACTCGAACGCCCACGCGCTCATCAGTCTTTCTCGGCTCAAGATGGCCGACGAATACACTTACATGCATTCGGTGTCCGTATGCGCGTTGATGGTCTCGTTGGGCCGCGCGCTCGAACTCGACGATGACACCTGCCGCGACGCGGGCATGGCCGGCCTGCTGCACGATCTCGGCAAAGCCGCCATGCCGCAGGAAATCATCAACAAGCCCGGCAAGCTCACGGATGAGGAATTCACCCTCATCAAATCGCATCCCGTGCGCGGCCATGAAATGCTGCTCAACAGCGGTGTCGACAACGAACGCGTTCTCGATGTCTGCCGGCATCATCATGAGCGCATCGACGGCACGGGCTATCCGGACAAACTTCCAGCGGAGAAGCTCTCGTTGATCGCCCGCATGAGCGCCGTCTGCGATGTTTACGATGCCGTCACGTCGAACCGGCCCTACAAAGCTGGATGGGACCCGGCGCATTCGATCGCACAAATGGCTTCATGGCAGGGCCACTTCGATCAAACAGTGCTGCAAACCTTCATCAAGACCATCGGCATCTACCCCGTGGGCTCGCTGGTCCGCATGGCGTCCGGCAAGCTCGGTGTCGTCGTCGAGCAGAATCCGAAGAAACTCTCGGCGCCGAAAGTGAAACTGTTCTTCTCGACGAAATCGGGCATGCCGCTCGCCCCGAAGCTGGTCGATCTCATGGACAGTCACGTCACGGATAAAATCGTCGCACGCGAAGCACCGGAGAACTGGAACTTCAGTTACCTCAACGATCTGTGGGCGCACCACATACCGTAGCGGAGCACCGCTCTTTCGTTCTAATTTGGAACTACGCCCGGCGGCCGCGACTTAAGACGGCATGGCAGGTGTAAGAAAGACTCGCTGGTCGCAACGCGTCACTGAAGAAAGCGATGCGCTCACGTTGGATGCCGGTGTTTTCACCCGCGAAGACCCGAGTAGCATCGCGCGCTCACTGAAACGCTCAGCCGACAGGAGCCGCCGGCGCAAAGCCGATCCATTTCGCTCTGCGATGTCGATGTTGACGTTCTACGTCAACCGCGCCGGCAAGAACTTACCCGCCCCTCAGCGCCGCCGCTTGCAAGCTGCCAAAGACGAGCTGCGACGACTGTACGGCAAGCAAGCTTCCAAGAGCCGCACGCGCACGAGGTCACGCAAAAAGACTGCGCGCCGCAAGTCGGCATAACTCTGACTGGAGACAACTCATGGCCAAGTACGCGCTCTATGTACCGTTGAAAGCGAAGCCGGGCAAAGCCGCCGAGGTCGAAGCGTTCTTGAAATCGGGCGCGCAGCTATCGAAATCGGAGACAGGCACCGTCTCCTGGTACGGCATCAAAGAAGATGACGACCGCTATGCGGTGTTCGACACGTTCGACGACGAAGCGAGCCGCGATGCACATCTGCACGGCGACATCGCAAGCGCGCTCATGGCTAAAGCATCGGAACTCTTCGCCAACAAGATCGAAGTCCACAGAATCGACATCATCGCGGACAAGTAGTCCGCTACTTGATGCCCACCACCATGGATTCCGGTCCCGCTAGGTGCTGCACGGACGTGTTACGGAAGCCGGTCTTCTTCATCCAGCTCACGCAGTCGGCGCCCGTGTAGTCGAAACCGCCCGGCGTTTCGATGAGCATGTTGAGACTCATCAGCAATCCACCGGCGTTTTTCTTGCGCTCGTCGTCGATGATGGCGTCGTAGACGATGAGCGCGCCGCCTTTCGGCAGCGCTTGATACGCCTTCGCCAACAGCATCAGCTTCTCGTCCAAGTTCCAGTCGTGCAGGATGTGTCCCATCATGAGCACGTCCGCGCCGGGTAAGGCGTCCTTGAAGAAATCTCCAGGCACGAATTGCAATCGGTGCTCGAGTCCGAACGATCTTACGTAGTCTTCGTAAATCGGTCCGACGGGCGGCAAGTCGAATTCCCCACCTGTCAGATGTTTGTGAGCCAGCGCCGCCTGCACCGAGGCGCACCCTTGCGCGCCGCCGATGTCCATCAGCGTTTTGTACTTTTTCCAAGGAAACTTCTGCGCGATCGCTCGCGCCGGGCCCATGCTCACCCCGGACATGGCCTGCAAAAAAATTCGCAGTCGCTTCGGATCGGCATACAAGGTTTCGAACAACCCGCCGCCGTGTTTCGACTCGTTTTGCGGCTTGCCGGTGTGCAACGCTTCCGTGAGCGAGCTCCAAAACGGATACAACCTCACCGCGCACATTTCCAGAATGCCGCCGATGTACCCCGGCTTGTTGCGATCCAAGAAGAGACCGGTTTCGGGCGTATTCGAATACTGCGTCCCTTTACGTCGCAACATCCCGAGTGCCACCAAGGCATCGAGAAAATCGCGCGCACTGCGCGGGTGAAGATCGAAGCGCTGTTGTAGCGCCGTTGCGTCGAGCGGGCCTTTCGCCAGTTCAGTGAAAAGACCGAGTTCTATCGCACTCAAGAACGTTCGTGACGCCCAAAACCCCATCCCGAGTTGCAGGATGCCTTCAGGCGATGGCGACTTTTTGACGACTTTCTTGGCGGGCCTCGGCGTTTTCTTCTTCGTGCTCATCGAGGTCACTCCTCGGTTTCAGGGCAGTAGCGCTTTCAGATCGTGATCCAGCGCGGCTTGAGAGAATCGAGCGGCATAAGCGGTGTTCACCGATTCTGTTTGAAAGCGAATCTCGTTGGTCAGGAAAATGAACAACCCCCACGCGATCGAGCGCCGATAGTCGAGCCATGCCTGCTCGAATGAAGGTGCCGCAGCGCCGTGCTTCGCCAACGCAGCGAGATAGCGTTCGAGCAACGCTTTTTCCCACCGTTTTCGATCGGCCAAATCCGATGCGCAGATGACGTGATAGGAAATCTCGTGATGCCACGCGCCGCGTGCCACCTGCGCATCGAAAAAGCCGGGCGTGCCGTCTTCGTAGATATAGAGATTGCCCAGATGAGTGTCGCCGTGGATCAAACACTGCGGTTGCGTCTTCTGAATCTCAGCGAGTTGCAGTAGAGCACGCTCCATCCAATCGCGATCGTGAAACGCCACCGACGTAGCGGCTCCACGGGGCGACGCCATGTAATGCGCCCACACCTCGGGTTTTAGATATCGATACATGAACTCCAAGCCGAACGCTTCGAAGCGCCCCGCAACCGACGCCCAGCGCCGTCCGGGCTGGAACTCCGGCGATGCCCAAGTTTCGGCGTGATAGCGGCCGAGCGCTTCGAGCCGCCGCCCGATCTGTTCGAACGACTGAGGCTTCAGCGCGTCGCAGAAGATCACGCCGTCGCGACGCAGATCTTCCATGATGACGATCGACTGATAGGAATTGGGATCGGAGCCGGCGAAATAACAGATCGGTGAGGGCAATGTCACATACGGTTGAATGTCGCTGTAGAAGCGGATCTCGTTGGCATACATGGGTCCGAGAACGCGGCTGTGCTCTTCGAAGCCGCCTTTGACGATCACCGTTTTCGGAAATGCTTCAGTGCCCTCACCCGTCACTGTAAGACGCACGCGAATCTTGGTGGACGTCCCAAGAATCACATCGACGACTTCGGCGGAAGTGACGGTGATCGAAGGATTGCGCTGGCGCAGGGCAGCAGTGAGCCACTTGGCTGTTATATCAGCGGGCTGGAGAGGCAGCGGCAGAGCATTTTCCGGAGCAGCGTAAGTCGTCATCCTTCACAACCTCAAAAAAGAGAAATCGCTGCGCGTAAAAAACGCAGCGTTAGTGATCTCAACGAGTATAACGGCTGGGCGATTGCAGCGGCTATGACCCTCGCGAAGACTTCACGCGCTCAATTTCCGATCTGAACTCCATCGAAGACGGAGAGCGGTTCGGTATACCGGCTGCGGTCTTCCACCTGCGCCCAATGATTCGCGACTTCTTCCACCGATGCCGGCGTCCCTTCTTTCCACCAGCCGCGCCCTAAGCCGACAAAACATTTTGCAAAGCGGCCGGCAAACGCCGAGTAAATGCCGTGCGTGCTCTGACATTTACGACTGACCAAATAGAGCGCAAGCGGCGTGACGAAGCTCGGATCGAAAGCATCCGCGACCAGCTCCGCGCCCGTCGGAATGAGCGCACTCACATCGAAGCCGCCACCCGCCGCGTGATCGAGCCGAGAGGTGCCGCGCGGCAGCAGCGCATTGGCCAAAATCCCGTGTCTTTCTCCTTCGATCGCCACCACGTTCATGAGACCGACGAGGCCCGCTTTGGCGGCGCCGTAATTCGCTTGTGTAGGAAAGCCGAACATACCGGAGGCGGACGACGTAAAGAGAATGCGTCCATACCCGGATGCCTGCATTGCTCGATACGCGGACTGACTGACGTGGAACGCTCCCTTCAAATGAGTATTGAGGACGGCATCGATATCTTCGTCGCGAAGATTCTCAAACAATGCGTCACGCAAAATGCCGGCGTTGTTGATGAGCGCATCGACGCGTCCAAACGTATCGAGCGCAATTTTGACGATCGCTTCTCCGCCTGCGCGAGTAGCGACGGAGTCGTAACTCGCGACTGCTTGACCGCCGGCACTGCGCACCAACTCCACCACTTCATCGGCGATTCTCGATGCCCCTTTGCCACGTGCATCTCCGCCGAGATCGTTGACGACGACGCTGGCGCCGCGGCGGCCTAACTCTTGCGCGTAAGAACGACCCAGTCCATTGCCGGCGCCCGTGACGATGACCACTTGCCCTTCGAAACTGATTCGATCGTTCATGTTTCCCCCAAACGTCTGCCCGTGTTGCTTCGGGCCCTCTGCGTATCAGTCGCTGCGGTAACGACGTTATCACACTACGCTCGCGCAACAGCGAGCAGCTTATTGGCGCGCGGTTTCGATACCACGCAACAGCAGGCGCATTCCGTACTCGAACTCGGCATCGGACAAACCTTCCGATTCCGATACTGTCACCCGTTCAGCAGGCCGACCGCGCCCGTGCGATTTTTTGAACGATGGCATGCCGATGCTGCCGCCTATATATGCATTGAGGACAGCAGTGGTTGGCAGCGCATCCTCTTCACGCAGGCCGCACTGAAGCAACTTGCTCGTGAAGTATTGCAGCAGCCGCTGATTTGCAGCGAGCGCATCGTGGTGCAGCACCAAATATGCGCCGATGCCTCGGTACTTCGCACAGACTTTCCGATACGTCCTAGCGACTGCGACGATGTGATCCTGCCATGCTCGCTGTCGCGACTCATCGATCTCGAGCGATTCGACGATGCTGTTCGCCGCTTTCGTCAGCACTGCTTCCTTGCCGCCCATGTGCTTGTAAATAGCTCCCGGCGTCACGTGCAGTTGTGCGGCCAGCAATCGCATGTTGAAGCCGTCGACGCCGTGTTTGGCAATGATCGCGACGGCTGCCGAGACGATTGCCTGCTCGCTCAGGGCGGCGGAATCGTCGGCTGGTGAGGCAGGTCTCGATCGTTTCGACAGAATTTTCGGCACTTGAGTCTCGGTACTTGCAGTGAGTGAACATTGTTTACTAAGCTAAGGCGACATCGCCAGCCCGTCCGAGGAAGACGCAAATGTTCGAAGCATTGCACGCCGTCCCCTTCCGTGTCGCTCGCATGATGACGACACACCCCTTCTTGGCTCGCATGCTGGGCGTCGCGGACGATGTCGCGCAAATCCCGACGCACGTGCCACGCGATCGAGTGCGCAATCTCGACATCTTCGATTTGCCGGGCGCGGCCGAATCGATCCATGGCGCATGGAAACGCGTACAGGATAAAAACCCGGATGTCTTCTACACACCGCGTCATGGCGGCTTCTGGGTATTCGCTCGCGCCGAATTGATCGCACAGGCGCTTTCCGATCCCGGGTTGTACTCGTCGGCGAACTCCATTTCGATTCCGCCGATGCCCAAGTTCACGCCGCCCATGCTACCGATCGCCTCGGACGCGCCGGACCACACGGCCTTTCGCTCGCCGATCAATATGGCTTTGTCGCCGAAGGCCGTACAAGGCTTCGCCGCGGAAGCTCGCGAACTGGCCATCGAACTCATCGAAGGCTTCAAACCGCGCGGCGGTTGCGAATTCACGAGCGAGTTCGCCGCGCATTTGCCCATGACGATATTTCTGCGCATGGTCGATCTGCCCATGACAGATCGCGAATATCTCGTGTCTCTCACCGAACACATGCTGCATACGGAGCAACCGGCTACTCGCGCGGGTTATGCGCTCGAAGTATTCGAATATCTGGATCGATGGGTGCGTGCGCGGCGCAAGAATCCTGGCAATGATCTGCTCAGCAAGATCGTTCAAATCCGAGTAGGCGACCGACCCATCACGCATCACGAAGCGCTCGGTGAAGCGGCGCAAGCACTGTTCGGCGGTTTGGATACGGTGGCGAGCACGATGGGATTCATCGCGCATCATTTGGCCACACACCCGGAACATGCGCGCGCTCTAGCCGATGATCCCAGCCGTATTCCTCAAGCCATCGAGGAACTCATCCGCCGCCATTCATTGCCCGTGTTCGCTCGTAAATTGACCCGAGACATCGAAGTGAACGGCGTTCGGATCAAACAAGGCGAACAAGTGATGCTGCCGATTTTCCTGCACGGCTTGGATGAGCGCGCTTGGATAGATCCCATGAACGTGGACTTGACGCGAAAGACGGCCGAGCACGTCGCGTTCGGCAAAGGCGCGCACAAATGCCCCGGTGCGAACCTCGCGCGCGTCGAGATCAAACTATTCCTCGAGGAATGGCTCAAGCGAATCCCCAAGTTCGGCGTAAAGCCCGGCACCCAGCCCGTCAATATTCCCGGTCAGGTCGTAGGCATCAAAGACCTGCATCTCGTATGGCCTACGTCCTAAGCAGCTCGACTCAAAGGTCGGGACTGAATATCACAGAAAGCGACTCGCCATATGACCCTCGGCGATGGCGAATTGCACATCGCGCGGCGTGGCTGCGTCGCCGATGATGGACAATCCTTTCGTCGAGTCTCGCAGTTCATCGTAGAGATCGCGCAGTGGTTCGGCGGGCTGAACCAACACGACCACGTCAGCCGGAATGTTGCGCGTCTTCGCGCCCTGTAGCGGGCGCACCGAACAATGTCCCGGCTGTATTTCAACGAGGTGATGGCGTATCAGCACATCGAGTTGGCCTCGATGCAAGCGTTCGAGCGCGGGTATCGCGCGATTGAAAGTCTCGACCTGCGGTGCGAACGCGGCGAAGCGCGTGACCCACGTCACTGCAACACCTTTCTCGATCAGAAACTCTGCGGCAGCAACTGCTTCGTAGTGACCGATGTCATCGAGCACCAGCGCGGTCGCGCCGAGCTTCACATTGGCATTGGTCAATAACTCGGTCGAACTAATGACGTGCTTTTGGTCGGCGCCCCGGGCCGGCTCACCCGGCGCGGCCATTTGGAAACCGTCGACGCGCGGCATCGACGCGGTTCTTCGGTATGAACTCACGGCCTGCTCTGCGCGAACTGTGTCGGCGTCGGCATACGTGCCGAGACGCACTTCTACGCCAAGCCGATAGATTTCACGCTCGAGCCACTCCGTAGCATCGGCCAAGCCATACAGATGAGGCGCGCGCTTGGCGACATTCACTGCGCCGCCTAAATTTGCCGACGCTTCCATCAAGAGTACTTTGTGACCGCGCAATCTCGCGATGCGCGCGGCCTCCATGCCTGCAGGACCGCCGCCGACGATCAGCACTTTCTTTGACGTATCGGCGGGCTTGAGCAAATCCTCCGAGAGCGTGCCTTCGAAACCGATCGCGGGATTCACGGTGCAACCAATTTGGCCGGTTCGCGCCATGCCGCCGAGGCATCCCTGACTGCAACCCAAGCAAGGTCGGACCTGATCGGCGCGGCCTTCGCGCGTCTTCTTCACGATCGCCGGATCGGCGATGTGAGCGCGCACCATCGAGACCATGTCGGCAGTTCCTTCGCGCAGCACTTGCTCGACATCATCGAGTGTGCGGAAGCGACCCGTCACGATGCGCGGCACTTTCTTCGCCGCCGCAGTGATGCGTCCACTCGATTCCAGCTCGTAACCGGTAGGCCGATGCATGCCGCCGATCACTGCATCCATGCTGTAATAGTCGCCGTACGAAACATCGAGGAAATCGATCAAGCCTTCGCTTTCCAACGTGCGTACGACCTGTGCGATCTCGTCTTCTTTGAGGCTGCCGGTGGCGGTGCTCGCGCTCATCCTGACACCCACTGGAAAATTATCGCCGACCGCCTTACGCACGGCGCGCAGCGCCTCTTGCAACAACCGCATGCGGTTTTCGAGCGAGCCACCGTATTTATCTGTGCGACGATTGGTGAGCGGCGACAGGAATTGATGAAACAGATAGCCGTGCGCGCCGTGTAGTTCGACACCGTCGAGACCGCCTTTCTGGCAGCGCAGTGCGGCGGCGGCGAACGCTGCGATGATTTCGTCAATCATCGACTGCGTCATCGGCACCGGAATCGCACCGTTGTTCAAACTCGGAACATCGGAAGCGCTCCAAGGAGCCGCACCACCCATACCGTAGTACTGATGACCGCCGTGCCAAAGCTGTTGAAACACGCGCATGCCGTGCGGTCTGCATTTCTCCATGAGCCGGCGATAACCATCGATCACGTCGTCGGTGTCGAGGCGCAAACCGAGTGTGGTGCTGCTGTGTACGGCGCCTGCTTCAAGAATGCTTAGGCCGACGCCGCCCTTGGCACGTTCGGCTTGATAGTTGATGAATGCATCGCCGATGCTCCCCCGATTGAGACCGGTATCGTGAGCAGTGCGCACGACGCGGTTCGAGACGGTCAGATTGCGAATGCGAATAGGCTCGAATACGCGAGTCAAAGCCATGAATGCTGTCCCCCAGAATGCATCCTCTAGGCGGGCATGATCCATCATCCCGCTCGCGACGCGCAATTGTTACGCTCCCGATCCCCGGCCGTGCGTGCAAGACGTTACGATAATGAAGCATCGATCATTGGGGGAGATCACGCATGAAAGCACCGGTATTCAAAGGTGTCGGTAAAAAACTCGAGATCGAATCGCTACCGGATCCGACTCCGGGTCCCGGAGAGCTGGTCTTGCGCATTCACCGCTGCGGCATTTGCGGTAGCGATTTGCACATGACGGAAGGTCACGGCGATACCGTGCCGGTGAATACCGTGATGGGTCACGAGTTCTCAGGCGAAGTCGTCGCCATAGGCCCGCAGGTTGCGGGGTTTCGCGAGGGAGATCGTGTTACGGCCATGCCATTGGTCGGCTGCGGTGAGTGTCCGAGATGTAAGGCAGGTGAAACTATTTTTTGTCGTGCAGGGGTCATCGGCCAAGTGGGCGGCTTCGGACAATTCGCCATCGCCAAAGCGCGCACGTCTATCAAATTGCCGCAAAGTCTCTCGTTCGCAGATGGCGCGCTGGTCGAACCGTTGGCTGTGGGTTTGCACGCGGCGACCCTAGCTGAATTGAAACCAGGATGCCGCGTGCTCGTGATGGGCGCAGGCGCCGTGGGTCTCGCAGCGACTTTCTGGGCACGCCGCCTCGGTGCGGGACGGATCGTGGTGACCTCGCGTTCTCGACGCGGCGAATCCCTTGCGATGCAGCTCGGCGCAAACGCCTTCGTTCAATCCGATGAAGAAGCGCAACACACCATCGAAACAGCGCTGCAAGGCGCGCCCGATGTCGTGTTCGAATGCATCGGCGTCCCGGGAGTTCTCGGGCGCGCAGCTCAGTTCGTGCGTACCGGCGGCCTGATCGTGATGCTCGGATATTGCATGCTGCCCGATCCCTTTCCGTCATCGATCGCAATGTACAAACAGATACGAGTGCAAGGCTCGTTCGCATACACGTTGCGCGAGTTCGAAATCGTCGCCGACATTCTGGATCGTGGCCACGTCGAACCGCGCGCTATGGTCACAGACATCATTTCGATGCAGCAACTGCCGGACGTATTCGAGGCACTGCGTCATCCCACGCACCAATGCAAAGTCATGGTGAATCCGTGGGCGTGATGAATAGCAGAGTTCATGAGAAATGACACGGCGCGGGCGACGAAGTCGATAGATCTCAGGGTGGGGGAAAGAACGAGCGCAGCGTCCTGATCTAAACCACTCCCCGGTTCGGATCAGCACTATGCGCAAAACATGCAGCTCATGGCTCTTCAGTGTGGGCACACGGCGCCCGCTAGTTGTAATGCTCGCCCTACTAAGCAGCGTAAATGTCATCGCGCCTGCTTCAGCCGCCGGCAAATTCCACCTCGAAGAAGCGACCATCGAAGACATCCACAATGCCATCAAAAGCGGCGAGATCACTTGCAAGGGCTTAGTGCAGGCGTACTTTGCGCGCGCCAAGGCGTACAACGGTGTCTGTACGCAACTCGTTACTAACAACGGCGCATCGATTCCTGCCGCAACGGGTGCCGTTCGTGGCGGTACACCGATCAAATTCCCGACCAAGACCACTGCTGCATCGAGTTTCCTGCCGAACTTGGATCAGTACGCAGGCCAGCCGCTCGAGTACGGAAAAATGGAAGCGACTGCCTCGGATCCCAGCGTCAAACAACAATATGGCATGGTCGCCGGCATACCCAACGCTAATCAGCTCAACGCGTTCGAGACGCTAAATATTCGCGGCGAACGCTCGGTCACGTGCAAGGGCAAGCTCGATGCGCCGCCAGGAACGCCGCTTCCTGCAGGTGCACCCGCAGAATGCGAGAAATTCAGACAACAGCCGGACGCATTGGAGCGCGCTGCCGAGCTCGATGCCAAGTACGGCAAAAATCCCGATCTCGCGAAGATGCCGATGTACTGCGCCGTCATCACAGTGAAGAACTGGTACGACGTGACGGACATGCGCTCCACCGGCGGTAACGACGTCAATTTCGCAATGGACGCCGCGCCGAGAGACATGACGGTGGTCAGCCAACTGCGCGCGAAAGGCGCGATTATCTCCGGCATCACCGTTGCCTCTGAAGTCAGCTTCAACACGACCGAACCGGCAAAACCGAAAACTTCGTTCGTCGGCGGCAATATCGTGCGTGCCACATGGGGCGGCACTGCTTGTAATGCCTACGACACCGAACGCACGCCGGGCGGAAGCAGCGGCGGCGCAGGCGCATCGGTGGCTGCAAATCTCGCGACCTGTTCTATTTGTGAAACCACCGGCGGTTCGTGCCGCATTCCTGCAAACGCCAACTCCGTCGCGAGCTTCGTCACTACTAAAGGTCTAACTTCGGAATTCGGCAGTGCGACGGCGGATTTCATCAATCACCGTCCCGGTGTTTTGTGCCGCACGCTCGGCGATGCGGCGCGCGTCATCGATGCGATGAAGGACCCGAAAGAAGGTTACTTCGACAGCCGTGACTTCTTTACGGCGCAACCTCGCGCACTGTCGGCGAAGGATCCGTACGCAACCTACATCGTCTCCGATAAGGATTTGCAGTCCAGCTACAAACCGCTGAAAGGTTTGCGCATCGGCATCGTCCGTGAATTCATGGTGAAGCATTCGCCGAACGACGGCGCGGTGAGCGACCTGGTCGACAAAGAATTCAAAACGACACTGCGCGATCGCCTCGGCGCCGAACTGGTCGAATCGGTCGATCCGCAATATCCGGACGATCCGGACGTGCCCAACATGAAGTACACGTTTGCCGATGCATTCGCGGAAATCCTGCCCATCAGCGCGCCGGAATATTTCTTCCAGAAAACCGCCGATGGAGAATTGGAGTTCGCGGTGCCGGGCTACGATGTGACGTCGCGAGACTATCTAGTCAAATTGTCGTTACACCAAGCGCCGCTTTCACCGAAGTTGAACATACGGCGCATCATCGGCAGTCTCGACGACGGCGGCCGCAATGCATTCATGATCGCTCATTATCTGGCTTTGCGCGGCGATACTCGCGTCACCGACATGGCCGCCTACGCGGCGAATTCCAAATGGCGCAGCGAAACGCAAGCAGTCGGCGCACAGAATCTCGCGGCTGCCAACGAACAGGATACTCGCGCGACCAAAGGCATCGATCGTGTGAAGATGCACACGCTATTCCGCTACGCGATCTTGAAGGTCATGCGCGAGAACCACATCGACGTCTTCGTGCAACCCAATATTACTATTCCGCCCGGCAGAACCGGCGCAGCTCAAGAGCCCACCATCGCCGGTCGTGGCGCCAGCGGCTTCGCTATCACCGACTTGCTGGGTGTCCCTGAAATCATCACACCGGCCGGCTTCAACCAAGTCACTTACGAACCGCAGTTTGTGTTGAGCGACGACAAGAAAAGCTACACGGCAAAGGCCGGCACTGTGGAATCGAAGCTATCGCAACCGCTGCCGTTCAGCATCGAGTATTGGGCAGGACCGGGCGACGAACCCGTGATGCTGAAAGTGGCTTCGGCTTACGAAGCAGCGACGCATCATCGTAAACCGCCGGCAGCGTTCCCCGCGTTGAAGGGCGAGCCGTAGTCGTCCGCGAACTCCTCGAGCGAGAGCGTCTTCTAAACGCTCTCGCGCTCAGGTCCCGCGACTCATTCACCGACGTGTGTGTTACGTCGGCTCGCAGGCGAGAAAACCTCAAACCCTGCTAAGCGCGTCACTGAACTTTCTCCCGCTTTCCTTAACAATTTCGCCGGTCGAAGCCGCTTAGATGCGGAACTTCAAAAGCGAATCGGGTTGCAGGAGAGTTAGGGTGTCTTTGCACAACGAAGTGAGTGCGCGTTGGTGGGTTCTTCTATTTGCGACGACGTTAACGGCCTGCGGTGGTGGCGGCGGATCTCCCTCTCCGACTCCTACTTCAACGCCGGCTCCAACACCGACTCCGACGCCAAGCCCCACTCCTACGCCGACGCCAACTCCTACACCAACGCCGACTCCAACCCCAACTCCAGCGACGGTATCGCCGAGTGGAGACGGAAACGAAAGCATTTCACCCAATACACCGCAAACCGTGAACTCCGGTTCTACTCAGAGCTTCACGGTGACGGCTAACTCCGGATACTCCTTGTCCACATCGGTCGGCGGAAGTTGCCCAGCGGGTTCTTGGTCCGGATCGACGTACACCACCGGCGCTATCACCGCATCTTGTTCTGTGAGTTTTGCTGCGGTTGCCATTCCGACCGTCACCGGAATCATGCCGACTTCCGGATCTATAACAGGCGGCACTGTGGTCGATATCGCCGGAACGAATTTTACAAACGGCGCCACTGTCAGTTTTGGCGCAACAGCAGCCACGGTTATCTCCACGAGTCCTACTTCAATCAGAGTCACCGCACCGGCGCATGCATCGGGCTTTGCTGATGTCACTGTGACGGTGTCTGGTGTCACAAGTGCCGCATCCGCTGCTGATAAGTTTGTTTATGGGACACAACATATCTATGTGAGTCACCAAGATCCTGGCAGCAGCAACGTTTACGCTTGCACGCACTCTCTTAACGTTACCGATGGTCTGTCATCGTGTAGCGCTGCCAGTAGCGACCATTCCCTGGATAACACTGCCCCAACTACGATCGCTATTACTGCGGCCGGGACTCATCAGTATGCGTATGTGCTCGATAGCGATAACCAACAGATCTATGCGTGCCTGATCGATCCGGCTTCGGCTTTGTTTACGAGCTGCACTCTGACATCCGTCTCCGTATCCACCGCCGCGTTTTATGGACTCAATTTCGCGACGTTTGGAGGAACGCAATACGCCTACCTTGCAGGCTATGACTCCGGCGGCGGTGGCGGTGTTCTTTTCAAATGCACAATCAATAGTAGTACGGGCGATTTGACCTCTTGCGCGACTGCCGCATCAGGAACTCCTCCGTGGAATGGCAACTCGGTTTCTTTACTTCAAGATATCGTCTTTCAAACCCTCAACGGTGTGCCTTACGCATACATTTCCGACAACGCTCACGGCGGCGGCTCCGGCGCTGCAATTTATCAGTGCCAAATGCAATCCGACGGCGGCATAAACGGTAGCACCTGCGCAGCAACGTCTCAGCTGTCCGGCAGTTCAAGCCCTGCCAAGATGGCCATCGTGTCTATGGGTGGTACGTTGTACAACTACTTCGGGCAGACCAACGCAGGCGGCGTCGCCGGCAACTGCGCGATAGACAATGCCACGGGGGACTTCACTGCTTGCCATTTCAGCAGTGCCACGCCACTAGCTTCCAACGACGCAATCGCTATTGCCGAGGTGTCTGGACAATCCATGCCTATTTTGCCGACTCGGATGGATCGCATTACCCTTACTATTGCCCATTCAACGGAAGCAGCTCCGACTACACCATCGACGCTAGTAATTGCGTGCAATTGACCACGGGTGGTCTAGGCGGGCTGGATCTACGAGGCGTCAGCGGTGGCGTCATCGGGTTCATCGCGAATTGAAATGAAGAGTATGGGTCGGCGGATACCTCGCCGCCGACCGTGAAAGCATTGACGTCTGTATCCGACTGGATACAATGGCGTCATGAATACCCTCATAAGGACTGAGGAATTCGCGCTGTGGCTTGCAAGGCTGAAGGATGTCGAAGCAAAGGCGCGAATCATTGCCCGGCTGGAGTCTGCGGCACTAGGTAACTTTGGCGATTGCGCACCCGTCGGCGAAGGCGTCAGCGAGATGCGCATACATTCGGGCCCTGGTTACCGAGTGTATTTCACGCGTCAGGGTCAGATTGTCTATGTGCTATTGCTCGGCGGAGACAAGTCGACGCAACGTAGAGACATAGCACGAGCCATTCAGATGGCCAGGCTGCTCAGGAACTGATCTTATGCGAAAGCCCAAAACCCGGAGTAAGTCCAAGGCACTGAAGCTCGCGACATTCGATGCATCGGAATTTCTGGATAACGAAGATATCATCGCCGAATACCTTTCGATAGCGCTCGCGGACCCGAACCCCGACATCTTTTTGCGAGCGATTGCCAACGTTGCAAAAGCACGTGGCATCTCTGAAGTGGCTAAAGCTTCAGGTCTCGGTCGCGAAAGCCTTTACAAGGCGCTCGCGCCGGGAGCCAAGGTGAGATACGAAACGGTCCGAAAAGTGTTGGACTCGCTAGGCGTGAAACTAACGATTGCTGCGTAATTGCCGGACCAACACGCTTGCAGCTCATCGCCCGAAATTAAGCGCCAATCCAGGCGCCGGCCAACGCGCTCTAATCAAGCGGCCTGTCTCTGACAATGTGATATAGGCATCGCGCCGGTCCGCACCGCCGAAGCAGATATTCGTCACGTACAAATCCGGAAATGCGTAAACAGTGACCTCGCCCGAGGGAGAGATCTGCGCTATGCCGCCTTCGTATAGAAGGCCCACGCAGATATCTCCACCCTCCATCACGGCAAGACTATCGAAGGCTACGGCTCGTGAAACACGTGAGACGACGCGAGGCGGTTTGCTCGCATCGAGCACGCCGGGTTCAGACAACTCATATGCCCATAGCGTTGCGGAAAACGTATCCGCGACATACAAAGTGCGCTCGTCCGGCGAGAGGCCGATGCCGTTGAACGAGATGCCGTGGAAGACGGCCTGTCTCAATTCCTTGCCGCCGGGTGCTGCATAGTAGACGCCACCCAATGATCGCGTGCGTCCTCTCGTCTTGCCGGTGTCGGTAAACCAAAGGCCGCCGCTGCGATCGAACACGAGATCGTTAGGGGCTGAAAGGCGATATCCAGCAATGCTTTCGTACAGCCGCTCGACGCGTCCTGTTTCGATATCTACGCGCTCGATCCAACCGCCGCGATAGTCCGCGGGCGGCTCGCTGTCGATGACGATTTTTCCGTTCGGATCTCGGCTCCACGAGAAACCGCCGTTGTTGCATACGTAAATCTTTCCGTCGGGACCCAACGCTGCACCGTTCGGGCCGCCGGCCAAATTCGCGATCACTTGTTTGGATTGCGATGGGCGCACGCGCACGAGTGTTCGAGCCAGCATGTCGACGAGGACGACCGAGCCATCGTCGAGTGCCACGGGCCCTTCCGGGAAGAGCAATCCTTCCGCTACCACTTCGAAGTCGAGTCGCTGGTTCGAGTCTTTCATCATTCGTCATTGCCGCTAGCAAGCATTCGACCGATCCGTGTGCAAGCAACGCGAGTGCGTTGCGTCATCGCGCTCGATTCAAGGCTTTTTGTTGAAGCTGGCAATTCTCTCCTTGTAGTCGGGCGCGAGACCGGGAAAGCGGTAATGTTCGTGTGCGAGACCTTCCCGCAAAGGCAGTCCATCGGTTTCGAGAAGCAACCGTTTAGTCTCGCGATTGGTATGCCAGCTGT